>Ga0160422_10000179_pt1 | contig 36337 bp, 31 predicted proteins | sample Fk160mmetaG_FD_108192 | JGI IMG/M metagenome (GOLD analysis project Ga0160422, IMG submission 108192) | Marine microbial communities from the Central Pacific Ocean - Fk160115 60m metaG | ecosystem: Environmental > Aquatic > Marine > Oceanic > Photic zone | place: The Central Pacific Ocean... | reverse complement strand
ATTTTTAATGTTTTTTTAAATTAGGACTTTTGAACAAAAAAGGTAATAGGTCCTGAACTCTATCAAAGATCATCACATCATTATTTGGTGAATGTAAGATAATTTGAATTGGATAATTTTGATTTTCTTCATATTCAGCTATAACTTGCCTACATGCACCACATGGAGATATAACATCATTAATATTAAAATCTACAGCTTTAACAGAAATAGCCATTTTGATTATTTTAGTATTAGGATAATTAGAACTTGCATAAAAAATAGCTACTCTTTCAGCACATAGCCCAGATGGATAGGCAACGTTTTCTTGATTTGAACCACTGATAATTTTACCGTTTTCTAATAAAATACTCGCTCCAACTTGAAATCCAGAATATGGTGCATAAGCGTCATTAAGGGATGATTTTGCATTATTAACAAGATCTTGATCATGCTGATCTAGATCTGAAAAAATACCTTTTGAAAATTTAAAATTTATTTCTTTTTGTTTCATCAAAGAGAATATGATATTTTAGTTTCAAATATAAAAATAGTTTGTGGATTATTAACCCAGAACTCATTTTGCATTCTATATGCAAAATCTACATCAATATCTTTAGAAATTGGATAAGATAATGAAATAGTGGATCTAAGCTTATTTATGTGATCAAAAGAGTTAGAAAAATATTCTACAGCACTATAAGGGGTAAGCTTAGTTTTTCTGATATTATATTCTAAAGAAAATTTTTGACGGAAAGTTCTAGCAGATTGATAAATCGATACTTGATTTTGCCAACGATTTCTAATAGAATATGATAATCTTTTAGTCAACTTATTTTTATAAATTAAATCAAAGTAAAACCTATTTTGTTTTACCAAAACAAATTCTGTATCATAATTAAAGGTATTACGATAACCAGCAGATATAGAGGTTCTTTTGTTTAGTTCCTTCTTTAGCCTAACTTCTAGAAAGTTTTTATCTAATAGCGTAGAATTCTCTCTAAATCTAGCTCCAACTTTTAAATTAATGTCTGTTGTTTTATTGATTTTATTTTTCAAAGAAAAAGAGTGCCAACTTTGAAGATCATTTTCTTGTGCACTCAGAAAAAATAAAGGAAAAATAAGAAAAATACTAATTAGAATTCTTCTCATAGTAAAATACACGAATGTTTGCAGTATCTCTTAAAAAATCTATCCTACCAATTTCTACTCTAACAATATTTAATCCTGTTCTTTGTGTTAAATCAGCAATTAACTCCTCTCTTCTTTCAGGGGCAATTAGATCAATTTTTTCATAAGTGATGTTCTTTCTTGTTTCATGTCTGAGTAACCAAATCCTTTCTAAACCAAATGTGGTAAAAACTATAATCATGTTAGCTGCAAACAATTCAGCATAACTAATTTTTTTATTGGCTAGAGCATTAATAACAGAAACTCCTATAACAATAAAAAGATATGTCATTTCCTTGATAGGAATAGGATCTGTTCTGTATCGAATAATTCCAAAAATGGCAAATAATCCTAAGGCAAATCCTAACTCAAGCTTTACATTATCAAGTAAAAAACAAAGTAAAAAAACTGTTAAGCTAATTAAAAAGTAAGTAAATAAATAGTCTTTATTTTTTGTTACGGGGTAATAAATATATCTAACAATTAACAATATTATTAGAAAATTAAATAAGCCCTTTATAATTAACTTCCAAAAGTCTTCTTTATCAAAAACAGGTGTCCCTAAGTACTGGTTTTTATTTGCATTAATATTTTCTTCATTTAGTTTTTTTAATTCATCAAGTTGATCTTCAAGTACTTTTATTTCATCATCTATTTCTTCAATTCTGTCCTGATTATCAAAAGCAGAGAGTGTAAGCTTCTCCATTTTAAGTTGTTTAATTGCGTCTTGATAATCATCTTCTGTTCTTGATAAATTATCTAATGAAATTTTATTTTCTGTAACATTTTCATCTGCAACCTTATAATCATTACGCCAGTTTTCTTGCGCATAACTACTACTAAATAAAAAACAGAAAATAATAAATACTTTAATTGATTTTATTGATATAAAATTCTTCATTTTTTAATTTAAATTATAATTTTTTAATTTTTCTATAAATAATACCTTTGGCTTAAATCTATTAGATTTTAAATTTGGATTTAGTGATAGGGTACTCATACAATATTTGCTAATTCTGATAGGTAGAATATTTAAATCCTTAGCTATTCTCATAAAATCGGAACTTCTTGACATTCTTTCTTGCTTTACTTCTCCAATGATAATATTCTTTAAGTCACCTTTTTTATCATTTTCACTAAATGTTAAGTCAACATCAACAGTTAGCCTTTCTTTTTGTTTTTTATGTACAAAAGTCATTCTATAAAAGTTAATCCATTGCTTTGGCTCAACAGAAATTTCATTGCCAATTATTTTATTTATAAAATCTTGTTGTTCAGAATTTAATTTATCGCTGATACTTTTTACCTTCATCCTTTTTTTTATAGTTTTCCTTTTATTATTTTTTGTTTTAATTTCTAAAAAAACTAATCCACTATCAACATATTCTCTAAATCGTATTTTATTTCTATTAACTCTATTATTATGATGATCAAGATAAAACTTATTCTCAGATGTGTCATAATATAACGATTTATAATCGTGTATAAGCTTATTATTAATGTTTAATATTCTATAAAAAGGCAACATACTAGAAAGTAGTTGTGGTAATTTTGAAGAACTAAATGCAAACTTTGTATCAGTTCTACTCATCAATTTCACTCCATCCATTTCATCCAGAGTAATCGGTTCAAAATCTTTTATCAAATCTTTTAAATGATTCATTTATTGATTCTTTTCAATTATAAAATCCTCTACTAATACAATAGAATTGTTCTCATCTATTGTGATATGCTTAAAAATTGGATAATCATAATTTACCATATTTATATCAGTACTATCTGCATATACATAAAGAGTATAATCTCCTTTTCTTAAAAACTCAAATCTATATCTTCCGTTGTAATCTGTTTCAAATTTATCATCATATATTTCACCTTCATCATCAGAATATATTATGTATACATCTTTTCCTGAATCTAGCCTGTAAAATGTAGTATCCCAACTTCCAGTAAATGGATCTTGGTATGTAAATAATTCCCATACTTGACCCTCTATAGATGAAGTTCCACCCTCTCCTGCTTCTTTATCACAAGCAATAAAAAAAGATGATAATAAAAAAGCTAAAAATATTTTTTTCATAATTATTGTTTTACAATTTTAACAATCTGTTCATTCGCGTGAATTAAATATATACCACTTTTCCATTTAGAAATATCTATAGTTTTAATACCAATATCTTCAAAAATTTTTTCACCCATAACATTAAATACGCTAATATTTCCTGAGACACCTAATAAATAAACGATGTTATTAGATGGATTTGGATATGCTCTAAAGTTTATTTTATTATAGTCTTGATTTGAAAATGTTGGAGTAGAATTAGGAGCATCAAAAGAATGATTTTGATATTTCATTATACCGGTTCCATTAGGAACTCTAGCATAACCTTGATCAGTAATCATATTTACAAAATGAACAGCATCTATTACATTTCCATTTGGATCACTCAAATATACTTCTTCTTGTTCAGCGGACAGTCTAAAAGTTGTATGTAAACCTGCTTGAGAACTGCCTGCGGTATCACACCAAATAATTAAGTAATTATTTGGAGCAATACTAATATTTGGAAATGACCATTTAAATAAATCATTTTCATTATCTGAAAGATAATAACCATTTAAATTTAAAGAAAAATTATTTCCATTATATAGCTCTACCCAGTCATCATACTCTCCATCTTGATCTGGAACTGATATTGAATTAGCTGCCATTATTTCGTTAATTACTAAACCACTCACGACAGGTATCTGATGAAATTCTTTTTCCGCTCTTTCTGGTGAAAAAATAGCAGCATCATTATTTTCAGCATAAATATAGTATTGAATATCACGTGCATCAACATCTAACAATGCTCCATATATTCCATCACCGGCAACACCATCTCCGTTGTTTCCATCGTCATACATTTGAATTTTATTGAATTTATCAGAAAACCTAAATCTATATCCTAAATAAGCATAGTTTACATCTTCAATTTGCGCAGTAATATATACAGAAGTATGAGGCAAGACAGCCGTGGGATTAGGATTAATATTGCTTATAATTGGAGCATTTGCAGAAAATTCGTTTAATGATTGTAAATATGATATTCTGGCACTCATTAATTCACTCAATCCAATTACAGGATTTAAACCAACGGAACTATTTAAATTATCAGTAAACTGAGTTTGATTATAAAAAGAATTTGGATCACTATTAAAATCATTTAAAATCAAAGATTGTAAAAATGAAGCACGATTTATATAAAAACTATTGGCAAATTTTTCATTCAAAATAGTACGCATATGTGCTATGTACATTTTTTTATATCTTTCATTTGAGAATATTTTATTAATAAGCTTATTATTAATATTTGCTGACTCATGAAAAACATCAAGTTCTTGTAAATCATTATTTGTAACAGGATTTGATAGTCCTGCAGCAAAAGACCCAAAGGACATGTTCATATCCCATAAAACAGGTGAAAACCTACCATTATTATCTTTAAATAAATATAAATTTTCTGCAATAGAATTTATTGGACCATCTAATGCGACAATTAAATTCTCAAAAGCAATAAACCAAAGTGCTCTATCAATATCCATTACTACTTCAACATCAGAGAAATTGTTATTAAATGTATCTAGAAAATTACCTAACTTTTGCCAATCATTTGATGAAAGCATATCATAGGATTTTTGGTAACAATTTGTGTCTGAATAATACTTAAATATACCTAACTGTCCAGAACAACCCGGCACACTAATCCCTGTATTTTTAAGCTGAAATAATGGTCCTCTTCTTTCATAAAAATTTTCATTAGTAAAATCATCATCAACTGATTGAATACATGAGTATAAACCAATTAGATTGCCATTAATATATACATTGGCATATGTTGCTTTTGGCGCAGGCATGTAATCACTAGCAATTTCATATGCCAAAATCTCTCTTACAAAAGAAGGATCTCTAAATCCATTTGATAGCTTTAATCTATTATAGCGATCAATAGATTGACCATTTTGTATATAATCTAACTGTATATCAATTGGATTTTTAACATTATTTGTATTGTAGGAACTATTTCCAAAATATTTTATTCCAACATTTTGATCTACTTCACCATCTATAATTATTGAATCTGCAATTAATCGCTGATCTAGATTATTAGCATAATAAGCATGTAGAGTATCATTCCAATTAGGCTCGCTAAAAAAAATCTCTATCTGACGAACGCCTAAATCAAAAACATTTTGAGTAAAAGATGTGAACGAAAAAAAGAAAAAGAAGAAAAACAAATATTTTCTAAACATTACCGATATGTTATTTTTTTGTAAAGTTAATAAATTATAACAAAAAGAATCTATTGAGATATTACTAGTTTTTTTGTAAAATTTAAATCACCACATCTAAAAGTTATATAATACAACCCTTGTTTAAATAATGATATATCAATAACATCATATTTAGAAAAGTTTACATCAATGTAAACTAAAGAGCCTAGAGAATTATGGATGAGAATTTCTTGAACCTCTGAATCATTATCTACTATATGTAATTGATTTTTACTAGGATTTGGAAAAAAAGAAAAACTATTTTTTAGATAATTTGATGATATATTTGGTAATGAAAGAATTTTCGAGACTCCAGAACTAGTTGCAATCCATACGCTATTTTCTGAATCAATGGAAATAGCTCTAATATTTTGTCCAATCACACCATCAGTTACATCAAAATTACTCCATTGATTAGCACTCAACATCGCAATACCTCCCTTTGCTAAGTATCCAACATAAATAGCTGACCACAACCTTCCATAAGAGTCTATTTCAAGATCAACTACAGGATTTAAAGTATCTGGGGGAGACAATGAGTACATTTGAGTATGATGGATAAATGATGTGTTTGATGGATCTAATACTGAAATACCTCCACCAGTTCCTATCCACTTATTATTTTGATAATCAATAACTAAATCAGTAACATTTTGAGATAGTAAGCCATTTGATGTATCATAAACAGTAAAATTAATTCCATCAAAATGCGTTATACCTCCAAGAGGAGAAGCAAACCATTTATCCCCATTAGAATCAAAAGCTGTAGATGAGACACCGCTCCAATGAAGATCAGGTGAAGCATAAGATGTCCATGAACTTCCATCAAAAACAGAAACTCCCTGACTAGTTCCAACCCAAATATTTCCACTATCATCTTCATCAATACTTTTTATTTGATTATTTACAAGACCATCAGCAGTAGTATAAGAAAGCCAAACACTACCAGGAACACCGTATAATAATCTATTTAATCCATAATCAGAACCCACCCATATTTCACCGTTTGATGTTGTTTTTATAGCCTTAATATTATTAGATAATAAACTAGTAAAACTTGATTGATCCCATAAATACCAATTTGTACCATCATACATTTGTAAACCCATACTAGTACCAAACCAAATATTATCATCTATATCAACATCGATGCATTCTACAAAGTTATCTATAAGACCATCTGCTGTAGTATAATTAATAATTGTTTGAGCACTACAAATAAAACAGGTTAAATAAAATACAACTAAAAATAATAATTTATTCATTTTTATAATTTAATAACTTTAATGGTTTGATTTTGTTTAAGTAAATGTATAAAATAAATACCAGAATTCCATGCTGATGTTTTTACTTGCCTCGCTGAATCATTATAAATTACCTTTCCTAGTACATTTCTAATCTCTATATCACACTTTTCTTGTAAGTATATAAACTCACTAAATGGATTAGGAAAAACCAAAACATTTTGTGTTATTTCATTTATTGGATTGGGAAAGTCATTATTTGAATTGTATGTTGGGGTTAACATATTAAAAGAACCGAATCCATTAGGACTTCTACCAAATGAAATATTATCAATTTGACTTTGATAGGTTATTGAATCAACTATTGTACTATCATACTGTGATAATATGACAGTTTCACCCATATTTGATAATTTAAAATTTGCATGTTTAAATCCTTGGTGACCATCCTTATCAGCCCAAATTGTAAAATATGAATTAGGCGCAATAACATAATTAGGTAATTGCCATTTTAATAAATTTGAAACTGTATCAGTTAAAAACAAACCATTGATTGAAATATGAAAATTTGTAGTATTATATAACTCAATCCAATCTTCAAAAAAACCACTATTGTCACTAATAACACTAACATTATTAGACATTAACTCATTAATTACAATATCCGAGGGGAGTATTGAAAATCTAGCAGTATAAAATTCATATGCTGCTCTTTCAGGACTAAAAGAACCGGCACTATCATTCTCCGCATAAAAGTAATAGTCTAAAGAATTACTACAATTACTAATTTTACCGCCAAACACTCCATCTCCAGCTAATCCATCATTGTGTAATCCATCATCATATAATTCAATTTTTTTAAAAATTTGATTAGCTCCAAATCTATAATAAACATATACATAATTTGCATCATTGACATGTACACTTAACCATAAATCATCTCCTAAATTATTATTTTGAGGAACTAAAATATTACTTATAACAGGATATCCTTGATAGCCTTCATAGTTTGCAAGGTAATTTGAGCGAGCGTCCATTAATTCTGATATTCCAGGACAAATAGTCGTAGTTAAAGAGACTTGATTGCTTAAATTTGATAGAAAATCCTGATATGAGTAAAATTTGTTAGTATCATTTTGTACATCTTGATCAATTAAAGTTTGCAAATATTGACCCCTAGAATAATAGTCTTGATTTACAAAATTCTCTTCCATTATGGTTCTAATATGCGCTAAATACATTTTCCTATTCCTTTCTGATGAAAATAATTTTCGCATCAATGGTCTTGGAGAAACTGACACCATATTATAATGCATCAAAGGATCCATTTCTTGTGCCTGAATAATATCAAAACCATTAAAAAATAATTGTGAAGCATCAGTTAATCTAAAGCTTCCAAATGACATATTTAAATCCCAAATTATCGGATTGAATTGATTTGAGAAAGACCTATACAAATAATAATTTTGAGAATAACCAACATATGAATCAAAATTAATTAAAGAATAGTTTATAGCATGCATCCATAAAGCTCTATCAACATTTAGTATATAATTAATACTATCTGAAAAGTTATTTAAGGTATCAATTAAATTATATAAATCACTCCATCCATAATCAGACTTTAAAATATAAAATGGAATATAATTTAAACTGTCTAATCCATGAGATTGACTTAAATTAGAATTTTCACCTCCAATTTGAATATTAATATCTTCTGGATTACATTTAAAAAAAGAATTATACTTACTATCAAAATGTTTTATTAAAAAAGGGTTATTAACAGATTCAACATTTGTATACAAACCCCACAAACTATCATTTATATATAAATTAGAAAAATTTGCTTGTGATGATGGAAGATACTTTCTAGCAATCTCATAACTTAAAACTTCTCTAATAAAAGACGGATCTTGATAACCATTAGCTAATTTTATTTTTTTTACCCCCTCGTGACTTTGATCTTCAATAATATAATCCAATTTAATGTTAAAAGGGTTTTTTAAGCGATCAACACTTGCTGAACTGTACCCTTTATAACGAACCCCTACACTATCATATTGATTACCATCAATTACTAAATCAGCTAGTATTCTATCGTTATTTCCAGCAATATAAAAACTATCTAAAATTGAATCCCAATTTAAGTCATAAAAATTAATACGTATCTCTCTTACCGTGTCAATATCGTAAAAACTAGACTGAGAAAATAAATTGAATTGTAAAAATAAAATGAAGGTTAAAATAAACCTAATTAACATAAGACACCATTCTACTTAAAACAATTTGATCATTACTTATTAAATTTACAAAATAAACACCTTTATTATACGAAGAGAAATCAATCTTATTTGAAATAATATCACTATCATCTTCTAAAACTTTTGAAATAATTTTCTGTCCAAAAACATTATAAATTTCTAACTTTAAATAATTATATTTCGTATTCTCTAACACAATATTTAATTGGTAGTTTGTTGGATTAGGAAAGATTAGAACATTTTCTAGCCCATAAGTATTTAATGATGTGTGATCAAAACATGAAGTTGTTGCAGTATTAATGTAAGGTTCTAAGGCAATAATTCCAGGATAATCACATTCATACCTAAATCCTTTTTGTGAATCTGCATTATATGGCCCCCATATAATATTACCAAATGTATCAACTTCATACATTACTCCAGCACCACCCTGACCACCAGATGCATTGACAAAAATATTACCATTAGTCATCCGATCAGATGCTGACTGACCGTTTGCAGAGTATGCACACTGATATCTAGTAGAATATGAAAAAGGTTCAAAAGCTTGACCTGAATTTCTTATATAAGTGTTAGTAACAGGATCCCAAGGAGTTTCTATTCCATCAACAGTAGATTGGTTATTTCCGTTACCACTATTATTAAAAATTTGTAAAAAACCTCCATACGGTCTTCCATCATTTGGAATCCATCTTGGATCATGAACAGCATTTGGTATCACTTGTAGTCCAAAAAAGCCATAATTTGAAGGGTTGCCCCATCTATATAAAATATCACCTCCCATTCCTGAATTTCCTCCACTGTGAGAAGCAGCCTCAGCAGTTGTAGTACTATGATCAATTATATAAATTTCAGAAGCAAAACGAGATGAAAATACAATTTGATCTAGTTCTTCATTATAATCAACACCATTTACATGAAACCAATCTCCGTTATTTCCTCCTCCTGGACCTCCACCACCTCCAGATATCATATTGATATCAATAAGCTCTGGATGATCTGAAATATTAGATACATAATTAGGTTTATTAGGATCAACATCTTGACAAAGATGATCCCAAATATGCCATTCCCAAACAATATTTGCCCCTCCATTACCATCAGGCTCCAATTCTATAAAGTGCGTAGGCCATTTTGCAGATGATGCGTTATTGAATCCCGCAGCATTTAACTCACTAGCTGTTTTCTTTTCGTATGCTGTGAGCAAAACATTATCTCCAATTAATGTTAAATCATGATGACTAACATAATCATTACTTACATATGTGTAATCCCAAACAATTGAACCATCCGGAGCAATCTCTTGGACTCTACCACCAGAAGCTGCAATATTTCCATTACTAAAAATACTTGTATTTGTTTTAGTTCCTCTTATCAAATTACCATTCTTTTTTAAAGCAACTGTGTAATTACACTCTGTGTTCATATTCCAAGTATGTGCGATATTTTGATTTTCATCAATTAAGTATGTAGTATTTGATCCTTGAGCATTATATAATGCAAAACCATTAAACTGAGCATTAGTAATCTCAATTAAAAATAAGAAAACAGAAATTAAACAAAATATTTTTTTCATTTTGTTTTTTGTTTAAAAAATCTAATATTTTGATTTTCAACTCGTATAATATATATGCCTTCTGCAAGTTCTGAAACATTAATATTTTTATCATTTGTTTCAAATATCTTTTTTCCTACAAATGAATATATTTGTTTTAATCCGCTATGATTAATTGTAATAAAATCAGTAGTTGGATTTGGATATATTGAAATAGCATTATTTGATAAATCTTCAGAAACATAAGTTGTAGCATCAGAGCTAATATTAATATTATCTAGAAACAAATTATTCTCATATTGATTTACGTTTCTAAATTTAATAATTACACCATCTGAATTCGCATAATTATTTAAGTTAATATTTGCAGATTTCCAATCATTGTTTGATGAAGGATACCACTCAAATCCATTATATACAGGAGAGGTTGTAACCAAATTATTCCCTGCTCTCTCCCATACTTTTTGCCAAGTTAATCCGCAATCATTAGAAACTAATACAATTAAAGTGTCAGACCAAATTTGAGAAGAATTAGGATTTGTCCATAGCGAGTACGCATAATCAAATGTCAAACTAATTGAGTTTGCAGTTGTAAAATTAAATGTTGGGGAATTTAAATCATCGTACTGTCCATTAGCAGCATATACAGAATTTTCAATAAAGATCGAACTACTACTGTTATAGCCGTAATTTGAATTTATCTCCCATGTTTGACTTCCATCTGGATTATCAATGGACCAATTATTAGGTAATGTAAATGATTGAAACCCTTCACTTAATTGATAAATACCTCCTGAGCATTCACAATCTGCAAAGCATGCATTATAACTACTGTATGTGCCATTTCCAGTTCCTGGGTCCAAACAACTTCCTGCCACACAATCCCATGAAGCTGGATTTGTACTTCCACTACATAAATTGTGGCTTAATAGATTAGGTCTATACTGATTAATCGCAGCAATCATTCTTGACTTTTGATCATTTGTAAACATATTCATACATGCATCGTTAGTATAGTCCATATAATTCATAAACATATCACCATTATTTCCATTACCTGTACAATTTGAAGTAGAAGGAAAATTAGGGCAACCATAATTAGAAGACTGCTGAACAGGTGTATCATTACATTGATCATTTCCACAATTACTGTCACCCCAAATATGATCAAGATTCAACCAGTGTCCAACTTCATGAGTAGCTGTTCTCCCTTTATTATAAGGAGCTTGAACAACTCCTGTGGTGCCAAAATATCTGTAACCAATCACAACGCCATCATTTGGATTAGTCCAGTTTGATGGTGGTGTTGCATATCCTAAAATTCCACCAGATAAATCACAAACCCATATATTTAAATAATCATCTTGAGGCCATGGATTAACTCCTCCACTAGATGAAGATTTAACATTATCATTACCTATTGAAAAAGATGTTTGAGAAGTACTGGTTCTTGTAATACCTGTTGTTGCAGTACCATTTGGAGCTACAGTTGCAAGACAGAAATCTATTTCACAATCAGCAGCAATATTTTGCCAAACAGAAGGGGTATTACTTGCATCATTATTTGTCCTTCTAAAATCAGCATTTAAAACATCTATTTGTGAAAAAATTTGAGCATCAGAAATATTTTCAGCACTTGTATTATAAACAACATGTACTACAACTGGAATTGTAATTATACTTTTAGTTAAGTTATCTTTATTTTTTTTGAGCCATTTTATTGTTTCAACATTAACCTTAGATCTAGCATCATTATATTCAGGGTATTTTTGCATTAACTGTAATGTATAAAATTCTGTACCACACTTTTCTTGTGAAAAACTATATTTTACAAATATTGATATTAAACAGCATAAAACTATTCTTTTCATTTTCATTTTATTTAAATTTCGTAGTATACCCAAAAATACAAAAAATTTATTCTAAAGTATTGATTATGTTTTTTGCCTTATTCCAATAAACATCCATTTCTTCTAAATTCATCTGATCAAAATTTAAATCCTCATCTTTTAATAATTTTTCCATTAATTTAAATCTATTAATAAACTTTTTATTTGCTTTTTCAATAGCATCTTCAGGATTAACATTTATATAACGAGAATAATTCGTTAGAGCAAAAATAACATCACCAAATTCAGACTCTATTTTTTTCTGATCACCATTTAAAACTTCAACTTTAAGCTCCTCTATTTCTTCTAATACTTTATCCCATACTTGCTTTTTATTATCCCAATCAAAACCAACTCCACGAACTTTTTCTTGTATTCGATAAGCTTTTACTAATGCCGGTAGTGATTTGGGAACACCTTCTAAAACTGATTTTTTACCTTCTTTTAATTTTAACTTTTCCCAATTTTTTTTAACATCGTATTCATTACCAACTTTAGTATCTCCGTAAATGTGTGGATGTCGATGAATAAGTTTTTCACAAATAGAATTAATCACATCTTCAATATCAAAATAGTTTTTTTCAGAAGCTATTCTAGAATAAAAAACAATATGAAGTAAAATATCTCCAAGTTCTTTTTTAACTTCCTGCATATCATCATCAATTATAGCATCAGACAGCTCATATAATTCTTCAATGGTCAAATATCTTAAACTTTGTATTGTTTGCTTTTGATCCCATGGACACTTTTCTCTTAGTTCATCCATAATATTAAGCAAACGTTCAAACGCCTTCATTTTACTTTGCATACAATAATACTTTCCGTAAAATTAATGATTAAAGCTTTTTATATTAAATTTGCAACAAATTATTTAAATGAATTTCTCAACAGTTTTTTTAATTACAATTTTTATGCTCGGGTTAGCATTAATTGGTATTGGAATAAAAATTCTTATTAAAAAGAATGGTGAATTTTCTGGTACATGCGCAAGTCAAAACCCTCTGTTAAACAAAGAAGGTGAAGCATGCGGATTGTGTGGAGCACTTCCACAAGAAAAGTGTAAAAATTAATCTATCACGCTGTTATTCAAAGAAGGACTAATATAAGTTTCTAGTTCTTCATTTTCTTTAGACGAATAAATTAAGAAAACTTGAAGTTCTTTATTTTTTTTAATAAAATCTTTTGTTTTTTTTACTCCCATGACCATAAAAGCTGTAGCATATGCGTCTGCTATCATACAATCATCATGAATTACAGAAACACTCAACAATCTGTTATAAGCTGGATATCCAGTTGAGGGATCGATAACATGAGAATATTTTTTTCCGTTAATCTTATGAAACTTTCTATAATTTCCAGATGTAGCAATAGCTTTATTATTTAAAGATAAAATGAGTTTATAATCATCATTAATTTTATTTGTTGGCTTTTCAATTCCTATTTTCCATATGTCACCTTCTTGATTTTTTCCACTAGCTAAATTTTCACCACCAACGTTTATAAGAAAATCATTTACACCTACTTTTCTTAAATATGAGCCAATTAAATCAACTGTGTAGCCTTGAGCTATAGAGTTAAAGTCTAGACTCATATTTGTTGGTAATTGAACAAGATTATTCTTTATTTTTATTTTACCAAAACCTATGTTTTTTAAAATATTATTTATCTCTGTAGAATCTACTAAAATCTCTTTAACACCAGTGTAATTATAAAATCCCCAATAATTTACAAGAGGACTAATTGAAGGATCAAAAGCTCCATTAGTTTTTTCATTTATTTCTTTTGAAACATCAAAGACAGTATTGAATAAGAAATCTGTATTTACGCTATCACCACTATTTATATTAGAAATCAATGAATTATTGTTATAAATTGAAAGAGAAAGATCTATTTCATTAAGAATGCTATCGATATCAGTTTGAAAACTTTGACCGTTTATTGAAAGGTATTTAATATAATAATAAGTTCCCTGTGTATTTCCCTTGTTAGTTACTAAAACAGACTTCTTAGAGGATTCATCAATTGAACATGAAACTAAACAAATTAGGAATATCAAAAGATATCTCATTATTAAGTGTGTAGATTATTTGTTAAGAAAGTTGTTATCCACCAAAATCATCAAATCGTACATTTTCATCAGGAATTCCCCAATCATCTGCCATTTTTATAACAGCCTGATTCATCAAAGGAGGTCCGCAAAAATATAATTCAATATCCTCTGGAGCATCATGTTTTGATAAAAATTTATCAATCACAACTTGATGAACAAAACCAACAAAACCATCTCCCTCAGGGTCATCAAGATCTTTCTTCTCAGTCCAATTGTCTTCAGGTAAAGCATCAGAAAGAACCAAATGAAATTTGAAATTTGGATAATCTTTTTCTAAATCTCTAAAATAGTGTATGTAAAAAAGTTCAGCTCTTGACCTTCCACCATAGAAAAAAGTAACCTTTCGTCCAGTTTTAATAGTCTTAAAAAGCTCATATAAATGTGAACGCATAGGAGCCATTCCTGCTCCTCCGCCAATGTACAACATTTCAGCATCAGATTCATTAATGAAAAATTCTCCGTAAGGACCTGATATAGTTACTTTATCACCGGGTTTACAATTAAATATATATGAAGATGCAATACCAGGATTAACATCCATAAAATCGTTCTTTTGCCGATCCCAGGGTGGTGTAGCAACTCTCACATTTAACATGATTTTTCTTCCTTCTGCAGGATATGATGCCATTGAATACGCTCTAACTATATCTTCGTCATTCTTCATTACTAAATCTCTCATTGTACCTTTAGACCAGTCAGACTCAAATTTGTTTGGCTCTCCTGGATGATCCTGAGGATGAGCTGTAACATCAATATCTGAATATTTTATTTCTCCTTCGGGAATCTTAATTTGAATGTATCCACCCGCAAGGTAACCCATATCTTCAGGAATCTCCACAATAAACTCTTTGATATATGTTGCAACATTATAATTTGAAACAACTTCAGCCTGCCATTCCTTAACTCCAAACACCTCTTCAGGAATTTCGATTTCCATATCTTCCTTAACTTTTACCTGACAACCTAATCTATAATTATTTGCAATTTGCTTTCTACTAAAATGAGGTTTTTCAGTTGGTAGTATACCTCCTCCTCCCTTATGTACTTGACATGTGCATTGTATACATGTTCCACCACCACCACAAGCAGATGGAAGAAATATTCCTGCATCACTTAGAGTAGTTAACACAGTATTACCTCCGTCAACCTCTAATTCTTTTTCTCCATTAATAATTAATTTAATTTTACCAGCAGGTGACAATTTAGCTTTGACAAATAGTAAAAGACCAACTAATGTAAAGATTATAAATAAAAAAACAACTATACTACTTAATATAGTTGTCGAACTTGTGGCACTCAGTACAATAAATGAATTTAATAATATCATTCTAATTTTTATTAATTATAATTTAATTCCCATAAAACTCATAAATGCAATTCCCATCAATCCTGTTATTATATAGGTTATTCCTAATCCCCTTAAAGCAGGAGGAACATTTGAATATCTGATTTTTTCTCTTATTGCCGCGATTCCAACAATAGCTAAAAACCAACCTACTCCAGAACCTAATCCAAATACGGTTGCTTCGACAATATCATTATAAGCTCTTTCTTGCATAAATAATGATCCACCAAGAATTGCACAATTTACAGCAATTAATGGTAAGAAGATTCCCAAAGAGCTGTATAAAGAGGGTGAAAATTTTTCAACTAACATTTCAACTAATTGAACCATTGAAGCGATTACAGCAATAAACATAATGAATGATAAAAAAGATAAATCGACTGACTCAAAGTCAGGGTTCAACCATTTTAACGCACCTTCTTGAAGAATATAATTTTCAAGTAAATAGTTTATAGGAACAGTAATTCCAAGTACAAATATCACAGCTGCTCCCATTCCTACTCCTGTTTTTACAGTTTTTGATATGGCCAGATATGAACACATACCTAAAAAATAAGCAAAAACCATATTATCAATAAAAATTGATTTGATAAAAATATTAGCTAAATCTTGCATATCTATTTCTCTTCTATTAATTTTTCATTTCTAGATCTTTGCCACCAAATAAGAATCCCTACAGTTATCAACGCCATTGGAGGTAAAATCATCATCCCATTATTTTCATAACCCAATTCATAAATACCAAGATTCTTTAAAACAGGATATCCATATAAAGTTCCCGAGCCTAATAATTCACGAAAAAATGCAACAACAATTAGTATGAATCCATATCCAAAAGAATTTCCAACACCATCAAGAAAAGCTTTATAGGGAGGATTTGCCAATGCAAAAGCTTCAAATCTACCCATTATAATGCAATTTGTAATAATTAAACCAACAAAAACTGAAAGTTCTTTACTTACATCATAAACGTAAGCCTTTAGTATTTGATCAACTAAAATAACTAGTGTTGCTATCACAACTAAAAACACAATTATTCTTATCCTAGATGGGATCATTTTACGCATCAAAGAAACAATGACATTTCCAACGGTTAATACTGCTAGAACAGAAATTGCCATTACAACAGCTGGTTTAAGTTTAACAGTTATAGCTAATGCAGAACATATACCAAGAACTTGCACTGTAATTGGGTTGTTATCATCAAGCGGGTCACTTAATAATTTTTTATCCTTTTTTGATAGTAATGAAAACTTACTCATAAACAAATTTTAATTGATTATTTCTAAAATATGACTCATACATTGTTAACCTTTCTAATAGCATATCAGTGACGCCATCGGAAGTTATTGTTCCACCTGAAATTCCATCAACGCCATGCTTGTCTCCTTCCGGGGCACCTCCTTTAATAACTGTTATGGATACTAACTCATTTCCATTTAATATTTCTTTTCCTTCAAACTGTTTCTGAAATAGTTCGTACTGATTAATTTCCGCTCCAAGTCCTGGTGTTTCAGATTTGTGATCAAAAACTGCCCCATAAACAGTATTGAGATCATCGTTTAATGCCATAAAACCCCAAATGGGACCCCAAAGACCCTTTCCTCTAAGAGGTATAATATACTTATTTCCATTTTCAGTTTTAGCTACAAAAAGAGGTAATAATTGATCATCTGGCTCTTTTTTTAATTGTTTAGCTAAATCAATATCAAAAGCTACACCATCTAATTTTTCTCCTTTATTATTTAAAACTAATTCTTCGATTATATATTTTGAATATTCCTTATCAGCAATATTTCTATCTACATCAACGCCAATTGAACTTAATATATTTTGCTTCTTTTCTAGTGCAACATTAGTTTCTTGAAATGGCTTTAAAGAAATTGCAGTTGTAGCAAGTAATGCTGCAACAATCAAAACCATAATGGTTGCGAAAATAAAGGTATAACTATTTTTTTCTACATTCATATTTTAAACTTTAACTCTATTTAGTCTTCTCTTTATATTTGACCCCACAACATAATGGTCAATTAGTGGAGCAAAAACATTCATTAATAAGATTGCTAGCATCATTCCTTCTGGATAAGCAGGATTAAATACTCTTATAACAATAGCAAAAAAACCAATTAATAAACCATAAATAATTTTTCCTTTGTTTGTTTGAGTTGCAGTAACAGGATCAGTTGCCATGAAAACAGCTCCAAATGCAAAACCACCAATTAAAAGTTGAACGTGTGCAGGTGTACTCATTAAATAATTTGCTCCCCAAAAATTAAATAATAAGGCAGTCAAATATCCACCAACAAAAGTGTAAAGCATAATTCTCCAGCTACCTACTCCGGTAAAAAGTAAAATTATGGCTCCTACTAAAATAGCTAGAAAAGATGTTTCTCCTAACGAACCAGGTATAAATCCATAAAACGCATCACTAGTATTCCATTTTTCTAAATCAAACCAAGATGTTGTATTTGTTGCAAGTTGTCCTAAAATGGTTTCTCCAGAGTATCCATCAGTACCTGCTCCATGAACCCATACCTTATCTCCGGACATGTGTTTAGGATATGCGAAAAACAAAAAAGCTCTTGCAGTTAGTGCAGGATTTAAAATATTCATTCCAGTTCCCCCAAACACCTCTTTACCTATTACTACAGCAAATACTACTGAAATTGCTAACATCCATAATGGAACATCAATTGGCATAATCAATGGTATAAGCATTCCTGAAACTAAGTACCCCTCGTTAACAGAGTGCCCTCTAGATATTGCAAAAGCAAATTCAACTGCAAGACCAACAGCATATGACACGACAAGCAGTGGTAAAAATTTCCAAAAGCCAAACATAAAATTATCTAAAAATGAATATGAAATTTGCTCATTTTCAGGTAATAAACTATTTACTCCAATATGATATTGAGATCCTATATTCCACATACCAAATAATATGCAAGGTAACATTGCAATTACAACAAATGCCATAGTTCTCTTTAAATCAATGGAATCTCTTATATGAGAACCAGAATGAGTAGTATGGTCTGGTACAAACAGAAAAGTTTCGAATGCATCATATGCAGGATACATTTTTTCTAATTTTCCCCCCTTCAAAAAATGAGGCTTAACTGTATCTAAAATATTCTTAAATAATTTCATATTAACTATTTTCTTTTCTTACTAAATCTAAACCTTCCCGAATAATTTTTTGAACTTCCATTTTAGAAGTACAAACAAACTCACATAAAGCAAAATCTTCAGGTGCTACTTCGTAAATACCTAAACTTTCCATTAATTCAATATCTTCAATCATCGTGGCTTTAATTAATTGTAAAGGATAAATATCCATAGGAAAGACTTTTTCATATTGACCTGTAACAACATATGCACGTTCTTCCCCATGCATGTTAGAATCTATAATGTATTTTTTATTTGGTTGTAGCCAGCTAAAAAATGTTCTTGAAGCTGAAAATTTATGATTTCCTGGAAGAATCCATCCTAAGAATTCTTGTTTATTTCCTTCCTCAACAACTGTAATCGTTGTATCATAAAAACCAATATTACCGTCTTTAGATATTTTTTTTCCGGTAAGAACATCACCTGAAATAACTCTGTTTTCACCATCCTTTAGGTTATCATTTAATAAATCTGCAACACACGAACCAGAAATTACTCTATAGTATCGAGGTTTTATTACCTGCGACCCGCACAAAGCAACAATTCTAGAAACGTCATACTTGCCATCGGTAAACAATCGAGCAACGGCGATAACATCTTGAGGTTCCAAATACCATACTACATCCCCTCTATTTATAGGATCAATATGATGAATTTGAACACCAACGTTTCCTGCAGGGTGAGGGCCCATAAATTTATTAATCTGAACTCCTTTTGCATTTAGAAAAAGCTGTGAAGAATTTGTATTTGCATCAACGTTTAAATGAGTAACACCATCAGTTAACTTAACAATATAATCCAATCCTTTTTGAAATAAATCGTCCATTCCATATAATGCAAAATCATTATCAATTGATAACGGTGCAGAATTAAAAGCAGAAATAAAAATAGACTTAGGTATATCGGTAGGGTTAGCAATTATGCTATACGGTCTTTGTCTAATAAACGGCCATAAACCGCTCTTTAACATTGCATCGATTATTTGCTCTCTTGATAGATCTTCTACATTTGAAGTTTGAAATTTTTCATAAGATATATCACTATCAGCTAATAAAACAACTTCTAAAATTCTTCTCTTTTCTCCTCTGTTAATTTCTAATACTTCACCACTAACTGGGCTACAAAACTTGATTTTCTCATTAGATTTGTCAAAAAAAAGAACAGTACCCGCCTTAACTTTGTCTCCAACTTTTACAGCTAGCTTAGGATTTAAGGAATGAAAATCAGTTGGTTTCACTACGTATCTCGAACTTTTGTCAGTTGGCTTAATAGAGGCAAAAATTTTATCTGCAACACCTGAAAGATTAATATTAAGACCTTTCTTCAAACGTATTTCCTTCGACATACTTATTTAGTTAATGTTTTCATGCAAATTTATAATTTTACAACTACATCTTCATACATTTTTATCGTATATTTACTAATAAATTCTTTATTTAGAATCATTCTAATTAAATATATATTCTAATGAAATTAAATACTATTTTTTTAACATTTTTGATTTATCTAATCTCATTAATTTCATGCTCTTTTAAAAAACAAATTATAGATTACAATCAAGAGGGAGCAATAACAAGTGATAAAACAGTAATATCTTTGAAAAAAAATAAAATATTTAATGATAATATTAAAACTGTCCTTTGTTACATAAAAAACAAAAAAAATTCTATACCAATAATTAATTTAAATAGTGAGGACAAATTGACAATAAAGTTTGACGCTCTTGAAACAATTAAACAAGATTATTATTATACAATTACGCTATGTAATGAAGATTGGACAAAAAATAACTTAAATAAAAATGAGTACTTGTACGGCTTCATAAATAATCAAATTACTGATTATGAGTTTTCATTTAACACTAACCAGGAATATATTCATTACCAATTTGAATTTCCTTCAAATGACACCTATCCAAAAGTTTCTGGAAATTATATTTTTGAAATTTACAATGAAAACAACGAACTTGCCTTTACAGAAAGATTTATGGTTCTTGACACAAAAGTTTTAGTAGAAGCTAAAGTTAGAAGAGCCACATTATCAAAATTTAAAAATACGAAACATGAGATAGACATAACTGTGAAACATAACGATATTGATATCAATAATCCTTTTTCTGATGTTAAAATACATATTAAACAGAATAATCATGATATAAACTCAATAACAAATTTAAAACCACTGTTTATTAAAAATAATGAGCTGATTTATGATTTTGAAGAAGAAAACTTATTTTGGGGTAACAATGAATACAGATATTTTGATATCAGAAGTCTTAGATTTCTTTCTGAGGAAATTAATAATATAGAATTGGTAAATAACAGATATGAAGTAAACCTCAAAAACGACTATAAAAGAACGTTTGAAGACTATTCAATTGTACCGGATATTAATGGGGATTTTATCATTGAAGTACAAGAAGGTTGGGATTCTTCAGTAGAATGTGATTATGCAAAAGTTAAATTTTCTTTATCATTAGACAAAGTTGGATTCGGTGATTTATATTTAGTTGGAGCTTTTTCAGATTGGGAAATTTCTGAAAAATTTAAGCTAAACTATAATCCAAAAAAAAATAAATATGAGCAATCAATATTACTGAAACAAGGCTTTTATAATTATCAGTATGCATTATATGATTCAACGAATAATACAATTAATTTAAGCTATATTGAGGGTTCTCATTATGAAACAAAAAATGAATACTATATTTACGTATATTTAAAAGATTATGTGAATGGTTATGATAGATTAATTGGATTTTCAAGGAAAGATAGCAATGATTTATTTTAAAATTTTAAATTAAATTTCAACAGTTGTCATTACTATCATATATTTGTAAAAAAAATATAAAAATGTCAAAAGGATTTTACAACGTACCAAAAGCAATAAACGAGCCTGTTAAAGAGTATAAAAAAGATAGTTCAGAAAGAATTGAGGTACTTAATGAATACAGAAAAATGTATAATAGTAAAATAGATATACCTATGTACATTGGTGATAAAAAAGTATTTACAAAAGATAAGAGAAATCTTGTACCTCCTCATGACCACAGACATATAATAGGTACAGCAAATTATGGTGAAGAAAAAAATGTTGAAGATGCAATTGCAGCAGCAATGAAAGCACAAAAAAATTGGTCTAATATGAGCTGGGAACATAGAGCATCTATTTTTTTAAAAGCAGCAGATCTTTTAGCGGGTCCTTTCAGATCAAAACTTAATGCTGCTACTATGATTGGCCAAAGTAAAAATGTAATGCAGGCAGAAATCGATGCAGCATGTGAACTAATTGATTTCTTTAAATTTAATGTTCAGTACATGAGTCAACTATATAAAGAACAACCAGATTCACAAACAGGTATGTGGAATAGACTTGAACACAGACCACTAGAAGGTTTTATTTTTGCCTTAACTCCATTCAATTTTACATCTATTTGCGCTAATCTTTGCGCTGCTCCAGCTATGCTTGGAAATGTTCTGATATGGAAACCAGCAGAAACACAAATATATTCTGCTAATGTCATAATGGAACTTTTTAAAGCTGCAGGATTGCCCGATGGTGTTATAAACATGGTAACTGTTGATGGAAAAAAAATATCAGAAGTTATTTTTAAAAATGAAAATTTTGCCGGGCTTCATTTTACAGGAAGTACAAATGTTTTTCGAACACTGTGGAAAAACATTGGAAGCAACATAGAAAAGTATAAATCGTACCCTAGGATAGTAGGAGAAACAGGAGGAAAAGACTTTATTATTGCTCATAAATCAGCAGTAGCTGATGAAGTTGCAACTGCAATATCAAGAGGAGCTTTTGAATATCAAGGTCAAAAATGCTCGGCTGCATCAAGAGCATATATTCCGAATAATCTATGGGAAGACATAAGAAATAAAATTATTGATGATGTAAAAAACTTTTCAATAGGTACACCAGAAGATCCAAAAAATTTTATTAATGCTGTTATTTCTGAGAAAGCTTTTGATAAAATTACATCGTATATAGAATACACGAAAAACAGTAGTGATGCTGAAATTATTGCTGGTGGTAAATATGATAAATCAACAGGTTATTTTATAGAACCTACAGTTATTTTAACTAAAAATCCAAATTTTAAAACCATGGTTGAGGAAATTTTTGGTCCAGTAATAACAATTTATGTATATCAAACAAACGAATGGGATTCAACACTTGAAATTGTCAATAATACTTCAGAATATGCACTTACTGGAGCAATCTTTTCTTTGGACAGATATGCCATAGAGTATGCTACGAAAAAATTAGAAAATGCGGCAGGTAATTTTTATATTAATGACAAACCTACTGGAGCTGTAGTTGGACAACAACCTTTCGGAGGCGCAAGAGGATCGGGAACTAACGATAAGGCTGGATCAGTACTAAACTTATTAAGATGGGTATCACCTAGAACAATTAAGGAAACATTTGTACCAGCAAAAGACTACAGGTATTCGTTTTTAGATTAATAAAATAGATATTAAAAAACCCTACAAATAATAGGGCTTTTTATTACGCCAATGGAGTTGGTCCACCAAAATTCATTGGTACAGTTCCATTTGGCTCTATATCTTTTATATTACCATGCTGATTTTCAAATTTCTTTATATTTTCAACCAAAGCCTTCATTAAACGTTTTGCATGTTGAGGAGTCAATATAACACGCGATTTAACCTTTGCTTTAGCAACTCCAGGCATCATCTGAATAAAATCAACAACAAATTCAGAAGGAGAATGATTAATTATAGCTAAATTACTGTAAGCACCCTGAGCCACCTCTTCAGTCAACTCAATATTTAAGCCATCTTTTTTTTTCTGCTGTGTCATAATTATAATTATTTTATTGAATTAAGCAACTCTTCAGACTCATTGATAGTTTGTTGTGATTTATCATAATCTTCTTGAGAACCTACTAAAGTATCATCAGCATTAACCAAACCAGTACCTGCTGGTATTCTCTTACCAATAATAACATTTTCTTTCAATCCAATCAAATAATCACGTTTAGCATTAATAGCTGCTTCATTTAGAACCTTAGTAGTTTGTTGGAATGATGCAGCAGATATCCAAGAATCAACTTGTAAAGAAGCTCTTGTTATTCCTTGTAATACAGGAGCAGCAACAGCTGATATAGAATCTCTTGCTTCTACCAATTTCCCGTCCTTTCGCTTAATTCTTGAATTTTCTTCTCTAAGCTGTCTTGCAGAAATTATTTGCCCTGGCTTTAATTCTTCAGAACTTCCTGAGTCAATAACAATCTTCATTCCAAATAATTTGTCATTTTGTGTTTGAAATGCTTCTTTGCTCACTAAAGAATCTTCTAAAAAGTAGGTATCACCAGAATGTATAATTCTAACTTTTCGCATCATTTGTCTAACTAGAACCTCAAAATGCTTATCGTTGATCTTAACCCCTTGCAAACGATATACGTCCTGAATTTCATTAACTATAAATTGTTGAACTTCTACAACACCTTTTATTGCAAGAATATCTGATGGAGTAATAACACCGTCACACAAAGGCATTCCAGCTTTCACATAATCATTTTCTTGGACTAATATGTGTTTTGATAACTTTATTAAATACTTTTTCTCTTCACCAGATTTTGTTGTGATAATAATTTGTCGATTTCCTCTAATAATCTTTCCAAATGATACTGATCCATCAACCTCTGTAACAACTGCTGGATTAGAGGGGTTCCTCGCCTCAAACATTTCTGTTACTCTTGGTAAACCTCCTGTGATATCACCTGAGGAACCTGCAGATCTAGGAATTTTAACCAAAATTTGACCTGCATGTATTTTTGCACCATCTTCTATTGCCAAATGAGCACCAACAGGAATAGAATAATTTTTATCTCCAATAGTTAAAGAAGGAGATATCTTTTTACTTCTGCTATCAATAATTACCTTTTCCTTATAACCTGTTTGCTCATCAGATTCAACTCTAAATGAAACACCCTCTATTATATCATTAAACTTTATTTTTCCATCAATTTCAGATACTATAACAGCATTATATGGATCCCACTCACACACTTTATCTCCTACCTTTACTTTGCCTTTTTTGATAAAAATTGTTGATCCGTAAGGAACAATTGATGTTGACAGGATTGCTCCACTGTCCTCATCAATTAATTTTGTTTCAGCTGCTCGAGAAACAACAATTTCTTTTGCTTCACCATTTTTTTCTTTAAAAGAAACTGTTCTTAAGTCATCTATTTCTAAGATTCCATTTTTCTTAATAACAACTGAAGAGTCTACTTCAGACCTTGAAGCAGTTCCACCAACATGAAAAGTTCTTAGTGTTAATTGAGTTCCCGGTTCTCCTACTGATTGTGCAGCGACTACTCCAACAGTCTCACCTACTTGTACCATTCTATTTGTAGATAAAGAAATTCCATAACACATTCTACATATACCCCTAATTGATTGACAAGTTAAAGGTGATCTAACATCAACTGATTCGATACCTGATGCTTCAATGTTATTAGCAATTGAATGAGTTATCATTTCGTTAGCACTGATCAATATATCGTTACTGTTAGGATCCAAGACATCATTCAAGCTAATTCTACCAGCAATTCTCTCAGATAAAGACTCGAGCACTTCATCATTATCTTTAAGAGCAAAGACTTCTAGTCCTTTTAATGTACCACAGTCATCTTCTGTGATAATTACATCTTGAGCAACATCAACTAATCTTCGAGTTAAATAACCAGCATCAGCGGTTTTCAAAGCAGTATCAGCTAGTCCTTTTCTAGCACCGTGAGTTGATATAAAATATTCCAAGATGGATAATCCTTCTTTAAAATTAGTAGTAATAGGATTTTCAATAATTGATTCTCCATGATCACCAGATTTTTTTGGTTTTGCCATTAACCCTCTCATTCCTGAGAGTTGACGAATTTGCTCTTTAGATCCTCTAGCACCTGAATCTAACATCATGTAAACAGAATTAAATCCTTGCTTATCAGAACTGATATTTTTCATTACAGAGTCGGTTAACCTAGCATTAGTTGTTGTCCAAACATCAATAACCTGATTATATCTTTCATTATTTGTTATAAAACCCATTGAATAGTTATTTCTAATTTCATCAACTTTGCTATTCGCATCCGTTATCAATGAGTCTTTTTGATCTGGTATTATTACATCACCTAGATTAAAAGATAACCCTCCTTTAAATGCCATATTAAATCCAATATCTTTAATAGCATCTAAAAAATGTACAGTGTCTGTAACTCCACATTTTTCTAATACATTTCCAATAATACCACGCAATGCCTTTTTAGTTAATAATTCATTAACAAAATCAACACTATTTGGAACATACTCATTAAATAAGACTCGTCCTACGGTTGTATTGATTATAGATTTTTTTCCATCTTTATCTGTATCTTGAAGTTTTATTATTGCATGTAAATCAGCTTGCTTTTCGTTGTAAGCAATTTTCACTTCATTCAAAGAATAAAATGTCATCCCCTCTCCTTTTACAATTTCATCTTCTGTAGACTTTTTTTCTTTTGTCATATAATATAAGCCTAAGATCATATCCTGAGATGGTATGGTTATTGGAGAACCGTTAGCAGGATTCAAAATATTATGAGAAGATAACATTAACACTTGCGCCTCTAGTATTGCAGCTGATCCTAAAGGTAAGTGCACAGCCATTTGATCACCATCAAAATCTGCATTAAAAGCTGCACATGCCAGTGGATGAAGTTGTATAGCCTTACCTTCAATCATTTTTGGTTGAAAAGCTTGAATTCCTAATCTATGTAGAGTTGGTGCCCTATTTAATAACACTGGATGTCCTTTCATTACATTTTCTAAAATATCCCAAACAACAGCTTCTCTTGAATCAATAATTTTTTTTGCAGATTTGACTGTTTTAACAATACCTCTTTCTATTAATTTCCTGATAACAAAAGGCTTATATAACTCTGCTGCCATATCTTTTGGCAATCCACACTCATGTAAAGAAAGTTCAGGACCAACAACAATTACGGATCGAGCTGAATAATCTACTCTCTTTCCAAGTAAGTTTTGTCTAAATCTTCCTTGCTTACCTTTTAGAGAATCAGAAAGAGATTTCAAGGCACGTTTTCCATCTGTTTTAACAGCTGCTGATTTTCTAGAATTGTCAAATAATGCATCAACAGATTCTTGAAGCATCCTCTTCTCATTTCTTAAAATAATTTCTGGAGCATTTATTTCCATTAACCTTTTAAGTCTGTTGTTACGTATTATAACCCGTCTGTATAAATCATTTAAATCAGATGTTGCAAACCTACCTCCGTCAAGAGGAACTAGCGGTCGTAACTCAGGTGGAATAACTGGAATAACTTTAATAACCATCCACTCGGGTCTATTTTCAGTATGTTGATGTCCTTCTCTTATAGACTCAACTATTTGTAGCCTTTTTAGTGGTTCTTTCTTTCTTTGCTGAGAAGTTTCATTATCTGCTTGATTCCTTAGTTGATATGAAAGTTCATCCAAATTAATTTTTGCAAGCAAGTCATGTATTGCCTCAGCTCCCATTTTTGCAATAAACTTATTGGGATCATCATCAGATAAATATTGATTTTCAGCAGGCAACGAATCTACTATATCTAAATATTCTTCTTCAGTTAAAAAATCAAGATAATTTATCTCTTCTCCATCTTTGTTTTTTAAATCACTTGGAGCATTAATAACAACATATCTTTCATAATAAATTATCATATCTAGTTGTTTAGATGCTAACCCTAGAAGGTAACCTATTTTGTTTGGAAGTGTACGGAAATACCATATATGAGCAACTGGAACAACTAAATTTATATGACCAATTCTTTCTCTTCTAACTTTTTTTTCAGTCACTTCAACACCACATCGATCACATACAATACCTCTGTATCTGATTCTTTTATATTTTCCACAATGACATTCAAAATCTTTTGTTGGACCAAAAACTCTTTCACAAAACAATCCACCACTTTCAGGTTTGTATGTTCTATAATTAATAGTTTCAGGCTTTGTAACCTCGCCAGAGGATTTTGCTAATACATCTTCAGGAGATGATAGACTTATTTTTATTCTATTAATATCTTGTGCTTGTATTGTTTTTTTTGTGTTTTTCATATTTTTTTATTCAAATGAAACTTTTAGACCTAAACCATTTAATTCATGTAGTAACACATTAAAAGATTCAGGAATTCCTGCATTAGGAAGTTCTTTTCCTTTAACAATAGATTCAAAAGCTTTTGCTCTACCAACAACATCATCAGACTTTAATGTAAGCATTTCTTGTAAAATGTTTGATGCACCATATCCCTCTAACGCCCATACTTCCATTTCACCAAGTCTTTGTCCTCCGAATTGTGCCTTTCCTCCTAATGGTTGCTGAGTTATAAGTGAATACGGTCCAATAGATCTTGCATGCATCTTATCATCAATCAAATGTCCAAGTTTAAGCATGTATATAACTCCTACTGTTGCTGCTTGTTCAAATCTTTCACCAGTTCCTCCGTCAAATAAAAATGTTTGACCTAATCTTGGTAAATTTGCTAGATCTGTCTGTTCATTGATCTGAGCAATACTTGCTCCATCAAAAACAGGAGTAGCATATGTTTTACCTAATTTTTCTCCAGCCCAGCCTAAGATAGTTTCATAAATTTGTCCTAAATTCATTCTTGAAGGAACACCTAAAGGATTTAAGATAATATCAACTGAAGTTCCATCCTCTAAAAAAGGCATATCTTCTTCTTTTACAATTCTTGAAACTATTCCTTTGTTTCCGTGCCTACCTGCAAGTTTATCACCCACTTTGATCTTTCTTTTTTGAGCAATCTGAACTTTTGCTAACTGAAGTACTCCAGCAGGCAGTTCATCACCAATAGTTATTGCAAAACATTTTCGTCTGAATTCACCATAAATATCATTGTACTTTCTTAAATAATTCTCTATAGTACGATTCACTAAGTCATTATTGGCATCATTTGCTGTCCAACTATAAGGATCAATTAAAGTATAATCTACGGCTAAAAGGATTTTTTTAGTAAATTTTTCACTTTTTGGTATAACTATTTCTCCTAAAATATTTTTAACTCCTTTAGAGGCTTTACCTCCAATAATTTGGTATAATTTTGAAGATAGCACAGCTTTTAAAGACGTAGCATCTTTTTGAAAAGAATTATCTAATTTTTCTAGCTCTTCTTTATCAGAAGCTTTAGTTTTACGATCTTTAATAGTTTTAGAATATAATGATTTACCAATTACAACTCCTTGATCAGCAGGTTTTGCTTTTAAGGATGCATCTTTTACATCTCCAGCTTTTTCACCAAAAATTGCTCTCAGTAGTTTTTCTTCAGGGGTTGGATCAGACTCACCTTTAGGGGTAATTTTACCAATTAAAATATCACCATGATTAACATGAGAACCAACTCTGATCATTCCATATTCATCTAAGTCCTTTGTTGCTGTTTCACTTATGTTTGGTATATCTCCTGTTAATTCCTCAACCCCTCTAGTTGTTTCCCTCACATTTACTACATGTTCTGCTATGTGTAAAGAAGTGAATAAATCTTCCTTAACAACTCTTTCAGATAAAATAATTGCATCTTCGAAATTATATCCTTTCCAAGGCATAAATGCAACTTTTAAATTTCTTCCAATAGCTAGTTCTCCGTTTTGAGTTGCGTATCCTTCACATAACACTTGACCTTTTTTTACTTTATCTCCCACTCTAACAATAGGCTGAATGTTAATACAAGTTCGTTGATTGGTCTTTTGAAATTTTGTTAAGGAATATACTTTTTCTGTGTCATCAAAACTAACTAAGTCTTCTTCTTTAGTTTTTTGATACTTAACTTTAATTTCATTTGAGTCAACATAAGTAATTATTCCATCTCCTTCAGCGTTAATCATAGTTCTTGAATCTCTTGCAACATAAGGTTCAATTCCTGTCCCAACTATTGGAGAATCAGTTTTTAATAAAGGAACTGCTTGACGCATCATGTTAGAACCCATTAAAGCACGGTTTGCATCATCATGCTCTAAAAAAGGAATCAAAGATGCGGCAATTGAAGCAATTTGATTTGGTGCTACATCCATAAGAGTAACACTTTTAGGATCAGCTATCAAATAATCTGCTTCACTTCTTGATTGTATTTTTTCATTTGCAAAAGATCCTTCATCATTTAGCGTCGCATTTGCTTGTGCAATAATTTCATCAATTTCTTGCTCTGCAGTTTTATAAATTGGTTTACTATTAAAATCTACGTTACCATCAAAAACTTTTCTATAGGGAGTTTCAATAAAACCTAAAGAATTAATTTTAGCAAAAACAGCTAACGAAGATATAAGTCCAATATTTGGACCCTCGGGAGTTTCAATTGGACATAGTCTGCCATAATGAGTATAATGAACATCTCGCACCTCAAAACCTGCTCTTTCTCTAGTCAAACCACCAGGTCCTAAGGCAGAGATTCTTCTTTTATGTGTCACCTCAGCAAGTGGATTTGTTTGATCCATGAACTGAGAAAGTTGAGATGTTCCAAAAAAAGAATTAATTACAGCTGATAATGTTTTAGCATTTATCAAATCAATTGGAGTAAAAACCTCATTATCTCTAACATTCATTCTTTCACGAATAGTACGAGCCATTCTACTCAAACCAACGTTGAACTGATTTGATAACTGTTCTCCAACAGTTCTTATCCTTCTATTACTTAAGTGATCAATATCATCAACATCTACTCTAGAGTTGACTAAAGATATCAGATTTGTAATAATAGAAACAATATCTTCTTTTGTTAATACCATCTTGTCTTCTGCAATGTCTAGCTTTAGTCTTGAATTAATTCTAAATCTACCAACATGACCAAGACTATATCTTTGATCTGAAAAGAATAATTTATCAATCATTCCTCTGGCAGTTTCATCATCTGGAGCTTCAGCTGTTCTCAACTGTCTATAGATGTGGCGTATAGCCTCGACTTCTGAGTTAGTTGGATCTTTTTGAAGAGTATTATATATTAGTGCATGATCAGCTGCAGCACCATCTTCCTTATGTAATAAAATAGTTTCAACTCCTGAATCTACAATCTCGTTTATGTGTTCCTTGGATAAAATCGTATCTCTTTCAAGAACTATTTCGTTCCTCTCAATAGGAACTAATTCACCAGTATCTTCATCAACAAAATCATCAACCCATGATTTTAATACTCTGGCAGAAAGTTTACGTCCTAAATGTTTTTTAAGACCACTTTTGGATACTTTAATTTCATCTGCTAGATTAAAAATCTGTAAAATGTCACGATCTGACTCATATCCAATAGCTCTTAATAGAGTGGTCACAGGTAATTTCTTTTTTCTATCTATATATGCATATAAAACATTGTTTATATCTGTAGTAAATTCAATCCAGGAGCCTTTAAAAGGAATAACTCTGGCAGAATATAACTTTGTGCCGTTTGAATGAAAACTCTGACCAAAAAATACTCCAGGAGATCTATGTAATTGAGAAACAACTATTCTTTCAGCTCCGTTTATCACAAAGCTACCCTTTGGAGTCATAAAAGGTATGTTTCCAAAATATACATCCTGAACGATTGTTTCAAAATCTTCGTGATCTGGGTCTGTACAATATAATTTTAATTTTACTTTTAAAGGAACTTTAAAAGTTAATCCTCTGTCAAGGCATTCTTCAATAGAATATCTTGGAGGATCAATTGTATAATCAATAAACTCCAAAACAAAATTATTTCTGGAATCTGCAATTGGAAAAAGTTCTTCAAAAGCTTTATATAAACCTTCATTTCTTCTTTCTTCTAAGGTGGTTCCAATCTGAAAAAAAGATTGGAAACTTTTAAGTTGAACATCTAAAAAATCAGGAAAATCTGCCTTATTTTTTATAGATGCGAAATTAATTCTTTGGTTGTTTTTTTTGTTAAGCAAGGCTATAAATTTTTTTAGTTATAAAAAAGATGAAACAATAGAAACCAAAGATTTCAAACCTTATGTAATTATAAGGTTTGAAACTTAGGAAATTCTATAAAATTACTTGAGCTCTACTTCTGCTCCCGCTTCTTCTAAAGCTTTTTTAATACCTTCAGCTTCGTCTTTAGCGACGCCTTCCTTTACAGCCTTAGGTGCAGAATCAACAATATCTTTTGCTTCCTTAAGTCCTAATCCTGTAAGTTCTTTTACAGCTTTAACTACTTGAAGCTTTGCACCACCTGGCGCTTTTAAGATAACATCAAATTCTGTTTTTTCATCTCCTCCTGCATCATTGCCTGTAGCAGCTGGACCAGCTACAGCTACCGCTGCTGCTGCAGGTTCAATGCCATACTCTTCCTTAAGTATTGTTGCTAATTCATTCACATCCTTAACAGAAAGATTAACTAACTGCTCTGCGAAATCTTTTAAATTTGCCATATTAATTTATTTTAGTTGTTTTTATTATTTTAAATGTTGGAAGCATTTTAATTCTTATTTTTTTCTAACGCAGCTAAAATTCCTGCAAGTTTACTACCACTAGACTGCAAACTAGAAACAACAGTCTTTGCTGGAGATTGAAGTAACGTTATAATATCGCCTATTAACTCTTCTTTTGACTTCAGATCAGCTAAAGCAGATAAATTTTCATCTCCAATATATATAGCTTCTTCAAGGAATGCAGCTTTTAAAATTGGTTTCGAATTTTTCTTTCTGAACTCTTTAATTACTTTAGCTGCTGTATTAGAGGCTTCAGACTGCATAATTGAAGTATTTCCTACAAGAGTATTGTATAATTCTGAAAAATCTGTTTCATTTTTTTCGAAAGCTTTTTTAAGTAACGAGTTCTTTACAACCTTTAAAGAAACTTCTCTTTTGTAACACAATCTTCTTAATGCACTATTTTGCTCAGCAGTCAAATCTGAAATATCAGCTAAATAAAAATTAGAATTATTATTAAGCATCTCCTCAATAGTCGCAATCATTTCGTTTTTTTCTTCTCTATTCATAGCTTATAATTTTCAAATTTATTTTAAAGAATTTATATCTATTTCAATACCTACGCCCATAGTGCTAGACATAAAAATACTTTTAAGATATGTACCTTTTGCAGCAGAAGGCTTAAGTTTTATTATAGTCTGAATCAATTCATCAGAATTGTCTACAAGCTTAGAAGGTTCAAATGATACTTTTCCAATAGATGCATGTACAATACCATTTTTTTCAACCTTAAAATCGATTTTTCCTTTTTTTACATCTTTAACAGCTTTACCAATATCCATTGTTACTGTTCCTGATTTTGGATTTGGCATTAAGTTTCTTGGACCTAATATTCTACCCAATGCACCTATTTTTCCCATAAGTGATGGCATTGTAATTATAACATCAATATCCGTCCAACCTGATTTAATTTTATCAATAAATTCATCCATTCCGACAAAATCTGCACCAGCCTCCTTAGCTTCTGATTCCTTATCAGCAGAAACTAAAGCCAAAACCTTCATATCCTTTCCTGTTCCATGAGGCAGTGAAACAACACCTCTTACCATTTGATTTGCTTGCTTTGGATCAACACCTAATCTTATTGATAAATCAACTGAAGCATCAAACTTTACTTTAGAATTATCCTTAACTATAGCTGCAGCATCAGCTAAACTATATGATTTATTTAAGTTTATGTTCTCAAGTGCAGCTTTTCTATTTTTACTAATTGCCATCTATATTTTTTTTAATTAGAAGGAAAACTTCCTTTGACATTAATCCCCATACTTCTTGCAGTTCCTGCAACCATTTTCATAGCAGATTCAATTTTAAAAGCATTTAAATCATCCATCTTGTCTTCTGCAATAACTTTAATTTGCTCCCAAGTAACGGAACCTACTTTTTGTTTATTTGGTTCAGGTGAGCCTCCTTTTTTCTTAGCAGCTGCTAATATTTGAACAGCTGCAGGTGCAGTTTTAGTAACAAATTCAAAAGATTTGTCAGCAAAAACGGTAATTATAACTGGTACGATAGTACCGGCTTTATCCTGAGTTCTTGCATTAAATTGTTTACAAAACTCCATTATGTTTACTCCCTTTGCACCAAGTGCAGGACCTACAGGTGGGGCAGGATTAGCACCTCCACCTCGTATTTGTAATTTAATAATTCCTGAAATTTCTTTTGCCATTATTTATATTTTTTCAACTTGCATAAAATTTAATTCTAGCGGAGTTTTTCTGCCAAATATTTTAACCATTAACTGTAGTTTCTTTTTTTGTTCATCTATAGCCTCAATTTCTGCATGAAAGCTATTAAATGGGCCATCAATAACTTTTACAGTTTCACCAACTACAAATGGAATATTAACTTGTTCCTCTGTTAATGCCATATCATCAACTTTACCCAAAATTCTATTTATTTCACTTTGTCTCATTGGGACAGGTACACCTCCCTTTGTACTTCCAAGAAAACCCAAAACATTTGTAACATTTTTTAATATATGGGGTACTTCACCAACAAGATTAGCTTCAATTAAAATGTAACCTGGAAAAAAATTTTTTTCTTTACTTACTTTTTTTCCGTTTCTGATCTGGTATACTTTTTCAGTGGGTACTAAAATTTTAGAAACAAAATCTTTGATTCCTAATCTATCAATTTCTTTTTCGATAAAAGAAACAGTTTTACGCTCTTTACCTCCAATAACTCGAAGTACGTACCAATTCATATTTTCAACTTGTTGTATCATTTAAAATAAACTATAAAATATATCCATAGCTCCACTAAAAATACGATCCATTAGATAAATAATCAAAGCTATGATCAGAGAAGCTATTGCAACTACAACAGAACTACTTTGCAATTCGGCCCAAGTTGGCCAACTTACCTTGTTAATTAGTTCATCATATGAACTTTTCAAATACGATTGTTTTTTTACCATATATTTAAACTTACACTTTTCCTTTTTGCACGGGTGGAGAGACTCGAACTCCCAGCCAATAGTTTTGGAGACTACTACTCTACCAATTGAGCTACACCCGTATAAACAGTAAAGAAAGATTGATAAAACAATCCTTCTTTACTTGATAATTATACTTTTAATTACTATAACAGCTTAGTAATTTGTCCAGCTCCAACAGTTCTACCTCCTTCTCTTATTGCAAATCTTAAACCTTCACTCATTGCTACAGGAGAAATCAACTCAACTGTTATTGTTAAGTTATCACCAGGCATAACCATTTCAGTTCCAGAAGGAAGAACAATTTCACCTGTGACGTCTGTAGTTCTTATATAAAATTGAGGTCTGTATTTATTGTGAAATGGAGTATGTCTTCCTCCTTCTTCTTTCTTTAATATGTATACTTCTGCCTCAAACTTATCATGAGGAGTAACAGAACCTGGTTTACAAATAACCATTCCTCTTTTTATGTCTGTTTTTTCAATTCCTCTTAACAAAATACCAACATTATCTCCGGCTTCACCTCTATCAAGAATTTTTCTAAACATCTCAACACCAGTGATAGTAGAATCTAACTTTTCAGCTCCCATTCCAATAATATCAACAGCATCACCTGTGTTTGCAACTCCAGTTTCAATTCTTCCTGTAGCAACAGTTCCTCTTCCAGTAATTGTAAATACATCTTCAACTGGCATCAAGAAAGGTTTCTCATTTTCTCTAACTGGTTCTTTAATCCATGAATCAACCGCCTCCATTAATTCAAGAATTTTAGGAGTCCACTCAGCATCACCATTCAAACCTCCTAATGCAGATCCAGTAACAACAGGAGTATTATCACCGTCATAATCATAGAATGATAATAACTCTCTAACTTCCATCTCAACTAATTCCATTAACTCCGGATCATCAACCATATCAGATTTGTTCAAAAAGACAACAATTCCTGGAACACCTACTTGTCTAGCAAGCAAGATATGTTCTCTGGTTTGTGGCATAGGACCATCTGTGGCAGCACAAACTAAAATAGCACCATCCATTTGAGCAGCTCCAGTAACCATATTTTTAACATAGTCAGCGTGACCTGGACAATCAACGTGTGCATAATGTCTATTTGCTGTTTCGTATTCTACGTGCGCAGTGTTAATAGTAATACCCCTTTCCTTTTCTTCTGGGGCATTATCAATTTCTTCAAAAGCACGAACTTCGGTTCCGTGAATCTCAGCTAATACTTTAGTAATTGCAGCTGTTAAAGTTGTTTTACCATGGTCAACATGACCAATTGTACCAATATTCAAATGTGGCTTGGTACGATTAAAATTTTCTTTTGCCATTTTGTTATAATTTAGTTAATAATTTAAATATTTAATAAAATTCATATTAT
>Ga0160422_10000178_pt1 | contig 36529 bp, 29 predicted proteins | sample Fk160mmetaG_FD_108192 | JGI IMG/M metagenome (GOLD analysis project Ga0160422, IMG submission 108192) | Marine microbial communities from the Central Pacific Ocean - Fk160115 60m metaG | ecosystem: Environmental > Aquatic > Marine > Oceanic > Photic zone | place: The Central Pacific Ocean... | reverse complement strand
ATTGCAGTTGCTACAGACAACATCATCGACACAGTGACTCAGCTTAAAGCTCGTGGAGTAGATTTCCTATACGTTCCTGACAACTACTACGACGACGTGCTAGATAGAGTCGGAGAAATAGACGAGGATCTTGAGCCACTAAGAGAGCTTGGCATATTGATCGATAGAGACGATGAGGGGTACCTGCTACAGCTATTCACAAAGCCAGTGCTTGACAGACCTACAATGTTCTTTGAAATCATTCAGAGAAAAGGAGCTCAGAGCTTTGGAAAAGGGAACTTCAAAGCTCTCTTCGAAGCAATAGAAAGAGAACAAGAAAATAGAGGAACTCTCTAATGAGTACAATCCCAGTACTGAAAGTCACAAATCTTAGTATAGCCTTTGACAAAAGGGTTGTAAACGATTTAAGCTTTGAAGTACTGCCTGGAAAAACAACTGCCATAGTTGGCGAATCTGGTTCTGGAAAAACTGTGAGTTCAATGGCCATAATGGGGCTATTGCCACAGAGTGCAAAAATCGAGTCTGGAAGCTACACTGAGCTGGAGCCTGGGGTAGATATTAGTATGATCTTTCAAGATCCAATGTCCTCTTTAAATCCATCAATGAGGGTTGGGGAGCAAGTTGCTGAGCCATTACTCGTCCACGAAAACCTTGATTTTGAATCTGCGAAATCTAGAGTCGTGGATCTCTTTGAAGAAGTGGAACTGCCTTCACCAGAAAGTTCCTTCAAAAAATATCCTCATGAGTTAAGTGGAGGCCAAAAGCAAAGGGTTATGATTGCAATCGCTCTAGCGTGTAATCCCAAGGTCATCATAGCTGACGAGCCTACTACTGCTCTAGATGTAACCGTCCAAAAGACTATTTTAGAATTGCTTTCAAAGCTTCAAAAGCAAAGAAATTTAGGCGTTCTTTTTATCTCACATAATCTAGAAGTTGTTCAGGATATATCTGATTATGTCCTTGTGATGAAAACTGGAGAAACTTTAGAACAAGGGCTTTGTAAAAATGTCTTTGACAATCCAAGCCATCCCTATACAAAAGAATTACTTGCATCAAGACCCCATAGAAATGAAAGTTTGAAACCAAGCTCTAGTGTCTTAATAGAAGCAAAGCAAGTATGCCTCAATTACGATGTAAAGAAGGATATGTTAGGCCGAGTAGTAGAGACTTTTAGCGCAGTTAAAAATGTTAGCTTTACAATTCAAGAGGGAGAGCGTGTGGGGCTGGTTGGAGAAAGTGGCTCAGGCAAATCATCTTTAGGAAGGTTGATTTTAGGAATGGAGGAATGTAGTAGTGGAAATATTGTTTGGGATGGGGAAGAATTAGACACTCGAAACAAAAGTCTATTTTCTGCTTTCAAAAAAATTGCACAACCAGTTTTTCAAGACCCCTTCAGTGCATTAAACCCCAGAATGAGCATTGGTGCAGCATTGCAAGAAGCCATAAACCTTGGAGGAGGAAGTTCAACAGTAGAAAAATTGTTAGAAGAAGTGGGGTTAAACGCTAGTGATGCAACTAAATATCCACGCGGATTTAGCGGAGGTCAAAGGCAGAGAATTGTTCTCGCTAGAGCACTTGCTATGGAACCCAAATTCCTAGTTCTTGATGAAAGTGTGGCTGCATTGGATCTAAGAATACAGGCGGATATTTTGGCCCTCATATCAAAAATCCAAAAGGAAAGATCACTCGCCTTTTTATTTATTTCTCATGACCTAAGTGTGATAGAAGCCATCTGCGATAGAATAGCAATAATGAAGGATGGGGAAATTATTGAAGAAGGGACTACCGAGAGAATCTTCAAAAACCCTGAAAATTCATATACAAAAGAGCTTCTTAATAGTCGACCCGGTGCTTAATTTTAGCACATGAGTGAGAACTACATTTTAAGCAATGTTGAAGGGGGTATTTTAACGCTTACTATCAACAGGCCAAACCAACTTAATGCACTTAATAGCGAAGTAATTGCTACTCTTTCCAAAGAGATTGAAGAAGCCCAGTCTAACAACCAGGTTAAAGTAATTATCATTACTGGATCTGGTGAAAAGGCATTCGTAGCTGGGGCAGACATCAAAGAATTCGCAGATTTCTCTCCACAACAAGGAAAAGATTTGGCCGCTCTAGGTCAAGCTACATTGTTTGACAGAGTTGAAAGATCTTCAAAGCCAGTTATCGCTGCTGTTAACGGATTTGCACTTGGTGGCGGCCTAGAACTAGCTATGGCAGCTCACGTTAGAGTAGCTTCTACAAATGCAAAACTTGGTTTACCAGAAGTGGGGCTTGGAGTAATCCCTGGATACGGTGGAACACAAAGGTTAGCCCAATTGGTTGGGAAGGGAAAGGCACTGGAATTAGTGCTAACTACAGGTATGATTGGTGCAGATGAAGCAGCTACTTTAGGTTTAGTAAACTATTCTGTAGACCCAGAAGAACTAATGAATACGTGCCTTAGAATTGCAAAGAAGATGATGCGAAATGCACCTACTGCTTTGAGCGCAGCTATCAAATCTGTTATAGCTGGTTACACTGATTCAGTAGATGGGTATTCGGTGGAGATTGAGCAATTTGGGCTTTGTTTTGGAACGGAAGATTTTAAAGAGGGTACAACGGCATTCCTTGAAAAAAGGAAGGCAGAATTTTCAGGGAAATGAGCGTAGAAGTTCTGGAAGTTGCAGTGGTAAACAGCAGTGACCACGACCTCCCACAATATAGCACAGAACAAAGTTCAGGGTTAGATTTAAGAGCATCGCTAAGCGAATCTATCACTCTTCAACCAGGCGAACACAGACTCATATCTACTGGTTTAAAAATAGCTTTGCCAGAAGGAACTGAAGCCCAAGTTAGACCTAGGTCAGGACTCGCATACAAACACGGAATTACAGTGCTCAACTCTCCTGGCACAATAGATGCCGACTACAGAGGCGACGTTGGAGTCATCTTAATCAACCACGGCAAGAAGCCTTTCGTAGTAGAAAACGGAGAGAGAATTGCACAATTAGTTATAGCGAGATACGTTCAGCTACAATGGAAACCCACAGAAGATTTATCGGCAACTGATAGAGGTGCTGGTGGCTTCGGAAGCACAGGAGTAAAATGAATATTATCATCCCCATGGCAGGAAGAGGCAGTCGCCTTAGACCTCACAGTTTAACAACACCCAAACCATTGTTGCCAGTTGCTGGAAAACCCATTGTTGAGCGTTTAGTTGAAGATATAGTACGAATACTTCCTGAGTCAGCAGACAAAATCGCCTTTGTCACTGGAAGGTTTGGCGAGGAAAGTGAAAATGCACTTTTAGAAGTTGCAAAAAGACTCGGGGCAGAAGGCAGAATATGTTACCAAGACGAACCCCTAGGGACTGCTCACGCAATTCTTTGTGGGGAAGAACTTCTCGAAGGACCAGTAGTTGTTGCATTTGCTGATACCTTGTTCAGGGCAGACTTTACAATTAGTGCTGATGTAGATGGCGTACTTTTTACTCAGAAAATTGAAGATCCTAAAGCTTATGGGGTTGTCGTTACAGATGAAGGGGGCAATATCACAGACTACATAGAAAAGCCCCAAGAGTTTGTAAGTGATCAAGCAATGATTGGCATATACTCTTTCAAAGACGGAGCGCGTCTTAAAAAAGAGCTACAATTATTAATTGATAACAATGTGCTTTTAGCTGGTGAATACCAATTACCTGAAGCATTGCGCAATATGACTAAGAGTGGGCTCAAATTCATTCCTGGTGAGGTTAGTGAGTGGATGGATTGCGGAAACAAAAAAGTGACTGTTGAGACAAATCGTAGGGTCTTGAACATTCTAGAAGAAGAAGGTCGCCTACACGAAGGTGATGGTATCGACCCAAGCGCAAATATCATTGATTCTACCATTGTTCCACCATGTTACATTGGCCCAGGAGTTACTATTGTGCGATCTGTTGTGGGGCCTCACGTAAGCCTTGGAGCGAATACTGCCGTTACAAATTCAACATTACAGGATTGCCTTATCCAGGGCAACACTATAATAGACAATAGCGTGATGGATGGGGCAATGATAGGTGCAAAAGCGAGTATTGTCGGCACGCCTCTTGATGTGAGCATTGGAGATTTTTCTTCTATAGGCTAAATGAATTCTGCTAGAGTACATATTGTTGTGTTAATGATGGTTTGGGCTGGTTTAGCTCAAGGCCAAACCCAGAAAAGCGCGTCTTTTGAACCCTCTAGCGAAACAGCTCAACGTACCTATTTCCTCGCTCAGAATCACTTAGTCAAAGGAGATTTAGAACAAGCTTATGCAGCATTTCAAATCTGCGTTGACGAAGAACCTGATGTAAGTGGCTTTCACTTTGAACTTGGTAAAATTGAGCTTGAACTTGGTAGGTATGAATCAAGTCTAAAGCATTTAAACGAAGCAATAGAACTTGAACCAACAAATGATTGGTATCATTATTATAGAGGCCAAACTAACCTCAAACTTGAGAATTACGACGACGCTTGGGCTGACCTTATGGTTTGGGCTAAAGAGAGACCTGGAGATTTAGAATCGCTAGATTTAGTTGCAGAATTATTCCTTGTTTATGGGGAGCTGTGGCATGCCTACCAAGCATACTCTTTCTACGAAGACGAGATAGCAAAAAACCTAGAAGTTCGAGTAAAGAGAATGATGCTCGTTATGAATTCTCAGCTCAACGAAAGGCAGATAGTAGAGTTTGTAAATGATGCAATACGCGATTTTCCAGAGGAGCCATTATTCGTGTTTGAACGTGCTGGATTGCATGCAAGCAACGGGGATTTTTCAAAAGCTATACCCATTTACGAAGCGCTCATAAATTCGAATCCAGAATTTTTAGAATCATATATCTCACTAGCAAAATGTCATGTCGCCTCAGAAAGCGGAAGTGATATCTACCCATTGCTAGAAAAGGGGTTTAAGTCTGTGGATATTGATTCGGGTGATAAGATGAGCTTATTGCTTTCGATTAATGATGATGCACAAATTGACAATCTATTATTGATTGCCCTTGATGCACACCCTGAAGATCCTAGGCTAAACCACTTCATAGCCATGAGGCATGTTTCTTTTGGACGTTTTGAAGATGGCTTATCATCGTACGAAAAAGTCGTACAGCAAAATCCATCATCAATTGAAGTTCGAGAGGAATACTTGTTTTTACTCTATAAAATGAAGGATTGGGAAGGATTGGTTAAGGTCAGTAAAGAGGCGTTGACTTATTTCCCATTAGAACCTGTGTTCAATTATTACGAGGGTATTGCACACGCCCAATTAGACGATCATAAAAACGCAGTCAAGGCATTTAAAGGGGGGCTAGCAATTGTATTTGACGCTCCTGAACTTGGTGGAATTATCGCTTCAAATCTCGCAATGTCTTATCGAGAATTGGGAGAACTTGAAAAGTCATATTCCGCATTTGAAGAAAGTTTGGAATACGTTGAAGACCCCTATGTGATGAATAACTACGCTTATTTTCTAGCTACAGACAGGGAGGATATTCAAAGAGCACTGGACCTTAGCACAAAGGCAAATAATGCTGTTCTTGAAGCAAATTTTTTAGACACTTACGCTTTGGTACTTTTCTTGCTCAACAGGAATGAGGATGCGTTAGAAATGATACGTCAAGCTCAAGCGTTGCTTCCCGTTGAATCAAAGACTGATGCCGTTTTTTCAGAAAGAGAAGGAGATATTTTGTGGGAGCTAAACGATTTTGATGGGGCAAGGGCTAAATGGAACGAAGCAATTGAAGCTGGCGGAGGAAAGAAGAGGTTGAATGAGAAACTCTCTAGGACAACACCGTGATTAAGCAAATAAACATACTAGCTATTTTATGCTTCATCTTGTTGTCAGGATGCAGCAATGCCAAACGTCTTGCCGATGGCAAACCTCTTATCCCTAGAGAGCCCAACCATATTTTAAAACAAAGCAAAAAGGCCGTACTGGATTGGGATTGGATTGGCTTTAAGATGAATGCCGATGTAAAGGCAAATGGTACTTCTGAAGATTTTACAATCAATGTTAGAATGGCTCGTGATAGTGCGATTTGGGTTAGCTTAACCCCAGCACTAGGAGTAGAAGTTGCTAGAATTTTATTGGACCCTGATTCAGTTAGGGTGATTAGTAAAGTACCCCAAAACAAATTCGTTTATTCAGGGGATTATGAACAGTTACAAGACTTTCTAGGAGTGCCTTTTGACTTTTATACGTTCCAAGAATTATTCAGCGGAACCTCTTTGGGCTTGGATCCTAGCAATGAAAAATTCGTTTCTAAAGTGGATGGGAGTGAATACGTTCTAATCGAAAAATTCCCTAGAAAGGTTAAGAAACTGCTCGGAGGAATTGATGAGCGTGGACTTGCAGGATACGATAGCGATAGCTTAAGCCTTATGATGAATCACAGAAGGGCAAATCGAATGCTCAATAAGACTGATTCAGACGAATTGCTTATTAAAAGATATTGGTTTGACGGTGTTACGTTTGCTCCAACAGTTGATGTATTTAATGACTTGAAATCAGGGTTAACTATCAAGGTTGAGAGATTTGGCGACGAAGAACACAGCGAGGGGGTGCTTCCAACAAAAACTGTGTTAACTGCCTTCGGCGATGGAGTCAACCTAGAAGCTGAATTGGAGATTAGAAGAAGTAGAATTAATAGAGAGTACGATTTACCATTTGACCCACCAGCAGAATATGAGCGCAGATCGCATTTATAATAGGTTTGGGCTTGTGAGTGCTGTTCTTTTGATGCTCACTTTATTTCTGTCGAATATTGCCTTAGGCCAAAACAACAAGGCAGCACTCACAGCTGAAAGAAATAAAATAGAAGAGCAGCTAAGGACCACTAAAAGGTTAATAAGCGATGCCAAAAAGAACAGTCAAGCTGCAAGCTCGCAGGTGGCTCTTATTGACAAGCAGATTGAACTCAGAGAGGAGCTCATTCGCCACCATCAAAGCTCAATAAGATCATTGGAGAGATCTGTGAGAGGAACGGATTCAGAAATTCGCTCACTTGAGGGTCATATTGTTGCATTGAAGGAAGAATACGCAGAAATGATACGACAAGCGTATAGACTTCAGCTTGCCTCAAATCCATTGATGTTTGTATTTGCCTCTGATGATTTCAACCAGGCTTCACATAGATTTAAAATGCTTCAATCATATGCAGAGGAGAGAAAGAGGCAGGCTGGCGAAATCACAAATGCACAAGAAGAACTGTCTGAAACACGATTAGAATTAACTGAGGAAAGAGCCTCAGTTGAACAGGCATTGGCTGATCAACAAAAGGAGATGGAAGCTCTAAATGACGATAGAAAGAATAGGGCAGATCTTCTAGCAGACCTAAAAGACAAGGAAAGAGAACTTCGGAAAAAGCAAAAAGCCCAAGAGAAAGAACGCAAGAGACTCAATGACGAAATCAAAAGAATAATAGAGGCAGAGTTAGCGGCAGAAAGAGCTTCATCTAAGGGTGAGTTTAGCCTAACTCCAGAGGGTAGAATTGTGTCTAAAGCATTTGAGAAAAACCAAAAAGGGTTGCCTTGGCCTGTGCACAGAGGGGTGGTGACTGGCAAGTTTGGCCGTCATTCTCATCCAACAATTCCAGGCATTACAATTGAGTCTAATGGAATAGACATTACAACTGATTCAAACGCTAATGTCTACTCAATTTTTGATGGGACAGTGAGCAGTGTTTTCACTCTCCCTGGAGCCGGCTCAACTGTAATTGTTACTCATGGAGGATATAAAACAGTATACAGTAACGTTCATTACGTTGAAGTTGAGAAAGGAAGTAAAATTGATAGGGGACAAAAGATTGGTTTAGTCCAAACTCAATCTGAAGGAACTGCGCTACACTTTGAAATCTGGAAAGTTGCAGGCTCCGAACCAACTCCTCAAAACCCAAATTCTTGGCTACAATCGAGATGATCTACATCTCTATCAAAAGCGCGCCATAGCCAACTATTAGGGCAATTGCTAAACTCAGCCCTGAAATAGTAAGTGCTTCTTTTTTATTGTTTGCAAGGAGTGGGAAAATCCCATCACCGCTAGTTGCAATACCAGCAGAAATCAATGCTGCTATTGGGAAGTTGGGAATTGTAACATAAGCCACCGCTACAGCTATCATTCCGCCACATCCTGGGGTTACTCCAATTAATGCTGCAAGCACAACAACTACCATAGCAGATTCATTCATCCAAGACATAAATTGCTCTTCTCCAACAAGGATGTCTATCACAAAATTTGCAACCACTAATCCTACAAACACGTATGAAATTACCATTGTGATATCCATAACAGACTCAACCAGAACTGATCTAATATCCTGATGAGAATCTGAATGGCAGTGCCCATCAAGTATAAAAGTCTGAATACCGTAATATGCTATACTAGCAACTGTCATCACCAAACACATAACCATTGTAACCTCTTGAATTGAAGCTATTTCTCCACCCCATAAGGCCATAATTGAACCCGGAGCAAGGAAAATTGTTATTCCTAAAATTAGATACAGTCCAACTTGTTCAATAATATTCTCAAATCTTGAATGTGATTCTGAGCTAATAACTGAAGGTTCAACTTCCTTAGTGTGCAAATCGTAATTGAATCCCTTTAGTTTCAACGCATCTGATATACTTCCAACTAAAATTCCTACACAAATCCCAACGATATTGACTATTGCAAAAGCCTTGAGGTTTGCGTCAACCGGAACTGAGGGTTCAGTAGAAGCTCCTAATAAAACAAAGGACCCCTCTCCTAATGTTGTAATAAATGCTGCGAGTAAACCTCCAAATGAAAGGTTCTCGTTTTTGTAGAGCATTGATGCTGCTATTGTTCCTCCACATCCAGGAATTGCTCCCAAAAGAGCGCCTATAATTGGGTGAGAACCATTTGGGGCTGATTGAACTCGTTTGGTTAAGCTGTCCTTATAAACATGTGTAAGCAAATTCACTACAATTAGTGAAATTGCCACATATCCACCTATAACTCCTGAAGCAACTAAATTGTCGAATAGAAACGACAAAACATCAAAATTCATTTTTAGATCAGGATTAAAAAGACATTCAAATTACCGTGAATTAAATTCTACCGTTACTTTTTTAACGTAAACAAATATAGAGTTTCTCATATATCCAAGGTATCCCTATTTTAGATGAATTACGCCTTCTTAGCAAGGAACTGATATAGGAGTATACCACTGATAAATGCGGCAAATCCTTTATTTGACCCATCTAAAAACCCACCATCAAATTGTAAGTCTTGAATCCAAGACATCACAGCGAACATTATTCCAAAAGATGATAAGAATAGCCAAAGTGCAGTAAGCTTTTTCATGCTTTAAAATTACAAAAAGATAGGAAGTGAGGGGTGCAACCATAAATTAGAAGAATACGTTCAGATATTAGCACTCCCTTTGCAATCAAACCCCATGAGCAAAATAATTAAACATCTTTTAGTGTGTTATGTAACAATGATGTTGTCGTTGTTAAGCTTTGGCCAGCCTGCACCTCCTTCTGACCTACAATTAGAGGAGCTAAGAATATGGTTGCAGGAGAATTGGCACGATGGATATCACGATGGTTTGGGCTATAATCAAGCCCGAATGCAGATGTACGGTTACATAGATAATTTCGACGGACTAATTGAGTGTGTTTACACTGGGTTTACGCAAGACGGTGGATATGTGACTTATCCAAATCCGATTAATGCTGAGCACATCGTCCCCCAAAGCTTTTTTGGCGGCACAGAGCCTATGAAGTCAGATATCTACATTCTTAAGCCTTGCCATGGAAATGCAAATAGTTCCAGGGGTAATTATCCTTATGGCGAAGTGAACGATGCCCAAGCCCAATGGTATGGTGTAATAGACAATACCTACACATCGCAGGGAAATATGCCATCTAATCATGAGCTTTGGTCTGAACGGTCAAACAATGTTTGGGAGCCACGTGAAGATCAAAAGGGTAATATCGCAAGGTCAATTTTCTATTTCTACACCATGTACCCAGAGACTGTTGGGGATATTTCTCAATGTGGCGATCCCGAAACGCTTTATCAATGGCATTTAGACGACCCTGTCGATACTGAAGAGCAGGATAGAAATGATAAAATTGAATCACAACAAGGTAACAGAAATCCATACGTCGACTATCCCGACTTGGTTTGGGATGCTTGGTTTTGGGAAGAGGCTGCCGTCGACACCGACGGCCCCGTTATCACCGGAGAATCGGTGATTTATTTGGAGTGTACTGAATATCCCAATTCGGACATCTACGTCACAACTATTGATGAGAGCGACCCTGTAACGATTACTTTTTTTGATGAAGAATTGGAAGTGGGTTGTGAATATGAAATATTGAGAACCTATGTGGCAACTGATATTTTAGGAAACACATCATCATTCACTCAAGTAATTTATATTATGGATATTACCCCTCCATATTTTGAGGTCTTTGAGGATTCTATTATTGTTGATTGTAGTTCTGATGAGCTTGAGCTTCCAATTCTTGAAGCGAACGATTTGTGCTCAAGCGTGACAATTTCAATGTTTGAAAGTATAATTGGAGATGGATGTCCTTTTGCCCATCAAATCATTAGAACTTTTACTGCTATTGACGCTTGTGGCAATACTTCTACTGTAATCCAAACTGTAATCGTAAACGAATACACTCCACCAGCTGGATGCTCTTCAGATCTCAACATTGATGGTTATGTAACTGTCGAAGATATCCTTCTCGCTTTAAGTGAATTTGGCTGTGATGCAGGATGTAATTACGATATCGATTACGACGGCATTGTCGGAGTAAACGACATTTTAGGAATCCTAGCAGACTTTGGAAGCGCTTGTTAAACACATGCACATGAAAAAACTTACCCTAATTCTGTCTGTTGCCTTTAACTCTTATGCTGTAGCTCAAACCCCTTGTGTAGACGGTATGGCTGGTGATTACCCGTGCAACAATATTGATTTACTTTCATATATGCCAAGCGAAGAAGTTGGTGGCACCGGATCAAATGACGTTTGGGGTTGGGTAGACCCCCAAACAGGAGTTGAGTACGCAATTCTAGGTAGGAAATCAGGTACTGCATTCATAGATATTTCAGATCCTGTAAATCCAGTATTTTTAGGAAATCTACCTGCCTCTGGTGCGAACTCAACATGGCGCGATATCAAGGTTGCAAACAACCACGCATACATAGTCTCTGAAGCTCCTGGTCATGGAATGCAAGTCTTTGACCTAACCCAATTAAGTTTGATAGACTTCCCCCCAGTTGAATTCATAGAAAGCGCACATTACGATGGGTTCTCTAAGGCACACAACCTTGTGATGAACGAAGAGACTAACACCCTCTACGCAGTAGGGACAAATACATTTGAGGGCGGCCTTCACATTATGGATGTGAGCGACCCACTAAGCCCAACTCTTATCGGAGAATATTCTGCTGACGGCTACACACACGACGCGCAAGTTGTTGTTTACAACGGCCCAGACGAAAATTTCCAAGGCAGCGAAATTGCCTTTGCTTGCAACGAAAACACTGTAACAATTGCTGACGTAAGTGACCCATCAGACACATACACAATTAGTGCTACGTCTTATGACAACTCACAGTACACTCACCAAGGATGGCTAACTGAAGACCAACACTATTTTCTTGTTGGAGATGAGTTAGACGAGTATTACGACGGAGTAAATACTACAACTTTTATTTGGGATGTAGCAGATCTAAGCAACCCTTTATTAATTGGAACTTTTGTAAATTCTACTCCTGCAATTGATCACAATTTATACATCGTAGATAATCTATGTTACCACAGCAATTACACATCAGGTCTTAGAATTACTTCTATCTCTGATGTCGCTCAAGGCCAAATGGAAGAGGTAGCATTTTTCGACGTCTACCCAGATAATGACAATGCCCATTTTAACGGCACTTGGTCAAACTACCCATTCTTCCCTTCAGGAGTAATTGCAGTGAGTAATATTGAAGGAGGAATTTTCTTTGTTGTGCCAACTCTTGAATCTGGTTGTCTCGCAGATTTCAATATTGACCTAGTTGTTAGTGTAGCAGACCTTTTGCAATTGATTGCTGAATTTAGCTGTGTTGGATCGTGTAACACAGATCTAAATAATGACAATGCAGTAAACGTTGACGACCTACTTATTTTCTTGATTGCCTTTGGCTCTCAATGCTAAGCCGTCATTAGTTAGCGGCAACATAAGCTGATACTTCAAATCGTTTGCTTTATCCTCGTCAGTTATGTCGAGTCCGTATTTAATTTGGCCTACATCTCCGTAGTAAAAGGTGCCGAAAAGCCTATCCCAAATTGATAAAATATTACCGTAGTTCTTATCAGTCCAAGGCACCCTGTAGTGATGGTGGAACTTGTGCATATTAGGCGAAACAAATACATAGCTTATCGCCTTATCCACTCTAGTTGGCAGCTTGATGTTTGCGTGGTTGAAGTGGGTAAAAGCAATAGTAAATATTCTGTACATCAGGTAGAAGGCAAGAGGGATATCAAGAATGAAGATTGCGAAAATTGCATAGCTCTCGCGGACTAAGTAATCTAAAGGATGCAATCTCAAGCCCGTGGTTGTATCTACATGAGTATCGCTGTGGTGAACTAAATGCACTCGCCAGAGTACTTTGATATTGTGGACAGACCAGTGAGCACAGTATTGGGCTATGAAGTCTAGGACTACTAATGAAGCAAGCAACTCAATCCAAAGTGCACCATCAACTAAGTTTAAAATCCCCCAATTATTTGTGCCTAACCATTCAAAAAGGGAAACTGAGATAACTCCAAGTATCACATTGCAAATAAGAACACCGGCAATTAAGGCGAGGTTTGTTTTCATGTGCAACTTAGACCTGTAGCCACCCTCAAAAAGAGGAGAAAACGATTCAATAACTAAGAAAAAACTCAAACAAGAGATAAGCCAAACCAACTTGTGTACCGTTTCAAGCTCCGCGAAAACCTCAACAAATTCTTCCATGCTATTAAATTATACTATAAATCGCCAGTGAGGAAAGGACTTTCTTAGTAGACACTAGGCTGATTTCTCCAGAGGGCTATGATAGAAAAGAAAAGCCCACCATTACTGATGAGCATTAATAGTAGCCCCGCCAGGAATCGAACCTGGATCAAAAGTTTAGGAAACTTCTATTCTATCCATTGAACTACGGGGCCAAAGTAAATCGCCGTCGAGGGTTGCTCGACGGCGTTACTTGGTGCGCCTGGTAGGACTTGAACCTACGACCAATGGATTATGAGTCCACTGCTCTAACCACTGAGCTACAAGCGCAAGGGACGGTAAAAGTACAGATTATTTTACTAGAATCTCAAACTCTAGTTGACGTTTTAATAAGTCGGCAGAGGCAACGCGTATTGTCACTTCATTGCCAAGAGAAATCAGCTCTCCAGAGCGCATAGCTTCGAAGCCCATTCTATCCTCATCAAAGACCCAATGATCGTTTGGAAAGGCCTCTTTGGGCACAAAGCCTTCGCATTTGTTTTCCATAATTTCAACAAACATTCCACGAGGGATAGCGCCTGAGACTATGCCTTGGAAGGTCTCACCTATGCGAGACATCAAAAATTCTACTTGCTTGTATTTGATGCTCGCTCTTTCGGCTTCGGAAGCTCGCTTCTCCATAAACCCACTATGGTGACAATTCTTATCGAGATCCTCTCTACCTACATCTTTTGCCCCATCTAAATAATGCTGCAGAAGGCGATGTACAAGTATATCTGGATAGCGTCTAATTGGAGAAGTGAAGTGAGTGTAATATGGGAAAGCCAAACCATAATGCCCGATGTTCTCCGTACTATACTCAGCCTTAGCCATAGACCTAATCGCCATGGTTTTCACGGTTTCGGCAATAGGCGTATCCTTGGTGGAATTCAACAAATCACGAATGAGAGATTCAGAATTGCCTTTGTTTGGCTTAGCCATTTCATAGCCAAGTCTGGAAACAAATACCCTAAGATTGCAAAGCTTTTCTGGATCTGGTATGTCATGTATTCTATATACGCTAGTACGAGTTGGTACGTTTTTATGAGGGTGGATATTTGCAAGGAATCGAGCGACCCTAACATTTGCAAGTAGCATGAAATCCTCAATTAACTTATTCGCCTCTTGCATACGTTTGATCTTAATTCTAAGGGGTGTACCCTCTTTGTCGAGCTCAAATCGAACTTCTTCAGTATTGAAATCTATCCCACCGTTTTTGAATCTTATTTCGCGGAGTTTACTTGCTAGATGGGAGAATTTCTGGAGTTCTTCTGAGTAGTCACCCTCGCCTGTTTCAAGGCGGATTTGAGCTTCTTCATAAGCAAATCTCCTGTCCGAATGAATTACAGTTCGGCCAAACCATTCATTCATAACCTCTGCATCTTCAGTCATTTCAAATACAGCGCTGAATGCGTATTTGTCCTCATTAGGCCTAAGCGAACAGAGGTCGTTTGAAAGAATTTCTGGAAGCATGGGAATGGTCCTGTCGACCAAATAAACAGACGTTGCCCTGTAGATGGCTTCCTTATCGATAGCTGAGCCCGGTTTGACATAATGGCTGACGTCTGCAATATGCACTCCTATTTCATAGTTGCCATTTTTAAGTTTGCACATACTGAGTGCGTCGTCGAAATCTTTGGCATCGACAGGGTCTATGGTCATAGTGAGGACGTCTCTCATGTCCCTGCGCTTTGCAACCTCAAACTGATCCAAGCCACCTCCTTCTGAGCTTGGGGTGAAAGTCGCAGCTTCTTCGTGGACCTCTTGAGGAAATTCTAAAGGAAGCCCAAACTCAGCTAGGATTGCATGCATCTCCACTTCATGATCTCCCTTTTGACCTAATACTCTCGTTACGTTTCCAACGGGGCTGTCGTCGTTCCTATCCCAACTCACCATCTCAACAAGAACTTTATCGCCTTCGATTGCTCCATTCATATTTGATGGTGGAATGAAAAAGCTCTCGTGGAGTTTTTGATCAGTTGGAAGCCCAAATCCATAGTCCTTTATCTGTTCAATTATTACCACGTAAACTTTGCGCATACGTTTGGTGACCTTGCTAACAAATGGTACTGTCTTTCGGCCAAATGAAGCCCACTCTACCTGCACAGTGTCTCCCCAAAACGCAGTTCCAGTTGCGCCTTTCCCTAGCTTAATCTCATTTCCGTCGGGCATCATGACAAATCCACGTCCAAACTTGGTAATCTGTATCGTTCCCTCTACTGCCTCGACTTGCTGAGCGTTGAGTTTATACTTACCTCGCCCCAAATCTACCAGTTTCTCCTGTTGAGCCATCTCATTTAAAATCTCCATGATGAGCTTACGTAAATCGTGGTTGAGAATACCAAGCGCAGAAGATACTTGCTTGTGATTTAGCGGCTTGCCAGGCTGTCGCCTAAAGACGTCTAATATGGTCTTGCGAAGATTTTTTGGAGGGCCTGACTGAGCAATCCTATGCTTTCCCCTCTGTCCTTTTGAACCTCTTCCGCTTGACCTCTTTTTATTTCTTGCCATTTATCGAGTCAAAGTTAACGAACTTTGCAATCGAAATGAATTTACACAAATCAAAGCGATTTATTGCAGACACTTGGAAGGACCACGAGTTAATTGATTCTGGAGATGGGGCCAAACTTGAAAGATTTGGCACATATGTGCTAGATAGGCCAGAGACAGGGGCAGTTTGGCCTACAGCCCTCAATTTTAAGGATTGGGATAAGGCGGATGCAAGCTTTGAGCCTACTGGAAAGAAAAAGGGGTTTTGGCTGAATAAAAGTGGGATGCCTGAAAAGTGGCACCTTGAGTATAATTCAAAAGAGCACTATCATCTAAGGTTGAAATTTCAGTTAGAGATGACACGTTTTAAGCACGTGGGAATTTTCCCAGAACAGGCTTCTAACTGGGAGTATATCGCTGGAAAGATTAAAGAAGGCGATAAGTTGCTGAATCTTTTTGCCTACACTGGAGGAGCAAGTCTTGCGGCCAAAGCTGCCGGAGCGGATGTAACACATGTAGATGCGATAAGGCAGGTAATAGATTGGACAAGGGTGAATATGGAGCTTAGTGGCTTGGATGGAATACGTTGGGTTGTGGAGGATGCGTTTAAGTTTTTGAAGCGCGAGGTAAAAAGGGGAAACAAATACAGGGCTGTTGTTCTAGACCCTCCTACTTGGGGTTTGGGCCCTAAAAACGAAAAATGGAAACTCGATCATCACCTGGAAGAGATTGTGAATCTCGTAGCCAAGGTAGTTCAATCAGGTGGTTTCGTTATTATGAACACATATTCAGGAATTCCTCCTTCATCTTTGGAAACGCTTTGGCGTAGAGTACTGCCTAAAGCGAATTTAATCAGTGGTGAACTCTGTCTTAAAGGCGTGGATGGGCACTTGCTTTCTACAGGTTCTCTAATTAGAATAGAACTCTAATGTCAAAATTTGAAAAGGCCAAAAAGGTCCTCCTGGGATTGCGACTAGCTACTGACGAGCGTTGGGCTAAGCTGTGTGAAAGCAATTTGGACGCTGTTTTGAGCGACCATGCATGGTGCGAGCAGAAAGCTGCTTCGAATGCAATTAGTACTATTACAAAGTATCCTATGTATCCTGAACTTGTTGATGCTTTGACGGCTGTTGCAATTGAGGAAATGGAACACTTTCAGATGGTGGTAGATAAAATTCGTTCCAAGGGAATGGAACTTCATTACGAGCAAAAGGATAGCTACGTTGCAGAGCTTGCAAAACATATACTATTCGGAGGCGGGTCTCGAGAAAATCAACTTGTAAATCGCCTGCTGTTCTCTGCTATGATTGAAGCGAGGAGTTGCGAGAGGTTTAGACTTCTTACAGAAACTTTAGACGACCCAGAACTTGTTGAGTTTTATCGCGAGCTTATGATTTCGGAAGCGCGTCATTACACGACCTTTTTGGGGCTTGCGCGCAAATACGGGAAGGGAATTGACGTAGATAAAAGGTGGCAAGAATTCCTTAACTACGAAGGTGAAATTATAAAGAAATACGGAAGGGAAGAAACGATGCACGGATAGTGTTTAGTTCCTTGGCGTCCATCTCAATCCTGCATATGACATACGGCCAAAAATTGGTCCATAAACTATGCTTGCATCAAACACAGAGAGGTCAACTTCTGGACCCTCAATTGTGTTGACTGCTCCTACAATTGGATTCTCGTGAACAACATTCATGATGTTTTCCATTCCAAAATAAAGTTCGAATTGATCCTTGAATGTCTTGGTTAACTGTAAGTTGACTTGAGTAAATGAAGGCGTTTCTTCTGGATGGAAAGGATAATCCCCTTCTATTAGAGGAAGGTTTTGAGACCCAACCCATTGAAGCACTCCGTCAATTCTAAATTGTTGGCCTTCTGATTTGGGCTTGCTTGCATAACTCCACTGAGTAAATGCTCTGTGCCTAGCCACAAATGGATCATTCCTTACTTGCTCATCAAACAAGAAATTCGTCTCTGCTTTAACCCATCTATATGCAGTTCTAATGTCCAGTCTCCTATGAGCAGACCAATCCAATTCTGCCTGAAGTGTTGTCGAATGACTCATATTGCCAGAGTTTGGGTTTGTAAGATTATAAACTACAATTTCGTCAGGGCTGTGATACAAGTCTGCAACTATTCTGTTTTCAAAATTGGTATGATATCCGTCAATTGAAAGTGTCGCATCTCTTGAATTAAGCTTGAATTTTGACACAAGATTTAAGCCGAAATTCGTAGCAACCTCTGGCTGTAATTGATCGTCTAGAATCCACCATCTTCTATTGCTTGCCCAAGAGCCAAGCTGCTCCATAAACACGTTAGCAGTTCTAAATCCGCGACCAGCCACTAACTTTATTGTCGTCTCCTCTCTCAAACTATACCTAATGTGTAATCTAGGCGAAGCGTAATTGCCATAAAGATTGTGGAAGTCTCCTCTTAAACCTGCTACAGCTACCAATCTCTCACCTGGAGTCCAAGTGTATTCGAAAAATGCCCCAGGTACTTTTTCTGTCCTAGCAATAGTATCAAGAGGAGCATTAATATCGTTGTACTCAGCAGACCATGTTCCTGCTTCCTCAAAGTCGTCATACAGATAACTTACTCCTGTAGTAAACTTGTTGTTCGTGTTTGCAATAATACTTGAAAAGAGAATATTGCCCCTGAAAAAGTCCTCCGTTCCTCTGTATTCTCTATTCCCAAACCTATGTTCGTGGTCATGCTTGGACACAAAGAATTGCGTACCTACTGACTGCCACTCTTTAATGGGGTTTACATATCCTGTTTTTGCAGAAGCTTCTATCCTATCAAGTCTTATTGCTGCAGCCCAAGGAGAATCAGAACCATTAATTAATAGTTCTTCGTAAACATCAAATGGATTGCTAGTGTTTTCAAATAACCCCTTCTGACCTGCCATTTGATTCATCTGAGCTCCAGTAATCGAATATTCACCCCGCATCCCTCTATCTCCTATGAATTTCCATTCACTTCTAGCAATGAGATCTTCTTTAAGAGGAGTATCTAAAAAGGTGTCTCCATTTCTATCATTAAATCTTTTAGCGCTCTCTGTGTGAATTAAAAAAGTCGAAGACCACTGTCTAGAAATTTGATGACGGCTTACGTGGTTCCATTCAGCACGCCCATCTCCAGAAGCATATAGATTAACATGAAGTGATTCAGCATTTTCTGGGTTTCGCATACCAACGTTGATTTGGCCGGTAATGCTTTCGTAACCATTAATAACAGAACCCATTCCTTTTGAAATTGAAATTCCATTTATCCAAGGCCCAGGAATGAAACTAAGTCCTTGAATAACATTTAAACCCCTTGGACCAGGAAGATTATCTATCAGAATTTGAGTGTATTTACCGTCAAGACCTAGCATCCTTATTTGGCGAGTTCCTGTTACAGCATCGGTAAATGAAGCATCCACAGAGGCGTTGGTTTCGAATGCCATACTCAATTTACAACATGCTGCTTTTGCTAATTCTTTTCTGTTTAATTGCTGTATGTTAAGAGGATCTAAGAGAGAAATATTTGTAGTTGAACGCCTGCCTTCAACTTCTGCTGCTTCAATATCAACTCCAACCTTAAGTGGAATTTCTACGTATTTCTGCCCAGAATATAATAATCCCACAGTCTCGTAACCAACCATGCTTACTTGAAGGGTGTCACCTTCTTTCATGGCTGGGAGCTTGAAGAAACCGTGAATGTCTGTCATAGTGCCTAAACGTGTTCCTGCCCAAACAACTGTTGCACCTTGCAGAGGAATATACTGCTCCTCCCCTTGACCTGCTCCTGGCGAAAGAGGTTGGCCTAAACTATATTCAGGAGTAAATACCTTACCCTTAATTGTGGTTTGGGCAGAAAATGCCGTAAAACATAGCGCAAATACTAATAGCGCAAATATTCTAAACTTGTAATTCACAACATATTACTGATCTATGCCTTCAGAGCATTCTTTAGCTCCATCACGATACTTACAGCAGTGGTGTAAGCTGTTGTATGCCTCGTCTGTTGCTTTTATCTTCTCTGTGTCATGACCAACGTTTGCAGCAATTCTGTGAACAGCAAATACATCAGGAAAAACTTTTGTTTTGTATACAACGTGAAGCTTCTTAGTATTCAAATCATAATCGGCCATTACAATGCCTTTTACATCATATGCTGCCTCAATTCTTTCCTCGCACATACCACACGCTGCGCTAACACCGAATGTTATATCAGCTTTGCTTTGGGCTGATAAGACTGTAGAAAAAGCTGCGGTTAAAAGAATGAGAATTATATTTTTCATGGTGCAAGTAGAGAGCCGTTAACTTTTAATTATAAGTATAACAAAAAATTATACTACTAACCTAGGGATGATTTCATGAAATCTCTATTCATACGAGCTATGTTAGTTAGGCTTATTCCTTTAGGGCACTCTACCTCACATGCGCCAGTGTTTGTACAGTTTCCAAAACCTTCAGCATCCATTTGATTTACCATTCTTTGAACTCTATTATTCGCTTCTGTTTGGCCTTGTGGCAAAAGTGAAAGTTGACTCACCTTAGCAGATACAAATAACATAGCAGAAGAATTTTTACATGTTGCAACACAAGCGCCACATCCTATACAAGTTGCAGCATCAAATGCAGAGTCAGCATCCTCTTTTGGAATTGGAATCGCATTAGCATCTTGAGTCGCTCCAGATGTATTAACACTAACGTAACCCCCAGATTGTATTATTCTATCAAAAGCCGACCTATCAACAGTTAAGTCTTTAATTATTGGAAAGGCTGACGAGCGCCATGGTTCAACATATATTGTGTCGCCATCTTTAAAAGATCGCATATGTAACTGACAAGTTGTAACATTTCTACCCGGTCCATGAGCTTCACCATTGATAAACATAGAACACATGCCGCAAATACCTTCTCGGCAGTCATGATCAAAAGCAATTGGATCTTTTTTTTCTCTAATTAACTTATCATTTAAAACATCAAACATCTCTAAAAAAGACATGTCTTCAGAGATGTCAGATAAATGGTAAGTTTCTATTGCACCTTCAGAATTCTGAGACTTCTGACGCCATACCTTAAGAGTTAACTGCATTTTATTTATAGCTTCTTTGTTTTACCTCGATGTTATCAAATGTCAGAAGCTCTTTATGGAGTTTTGCTGCAGAAGGGTCTCCTCTATACTCCCATGCTGAAACATATGTGAAATTATCGTCGTCTCTTAATGCTTCACCTTCATCTGTTTGACTTTCTTCTCTAAAATGTCCTCCACAAGATTCTTTTCTGTTTAAAGCATCAATACACATCAATTCTCCTAACTCTAAGAAATCAGCAACTCTATACGCCTTTTCAAGTTCAGGATTGAAATCATTTATATCACCTGGAACATATAAGTTAGAGTAAAACTCATCTCTTAGTTTTTTTATCAAAATAATCGCTTTTTTTAAACCTTCTTCACTCCTTGACATCCCGCAATATTCCCACATTATAAGCCCTAACTTTCTATGAAAATCATCCACCGGAGTATCTCCATTGGTGTTTATTAACTTATCCAGCGTAGCCTTAACTTGATTCTCTGCTTGCTCAAACTCGAGAGTGTCTGTTGAGATTTGTCCGGTCCTAATTTCATCTGCTAAATAATCCCCTATTGTATATGGTAACACAAAATATCCATCGGCTAGACCTTGCATTAACGCTGACGCTCCTAACCTATTTGCTCCATGGTCAGAAAAATTAGCTTCTCCTGCAGCATACAAACCAGGTATTGTTGTCATCAAATTATAATCAACCCAAATACCACCCATTGAATAGTGAATCGCTGGGTAAATTTTCATCGGAGTTTCATAGGGATTGTCAGCAGTTATTTGCTGATACATGTCAAACAAATTACCATATTTAGACTTAACAACCGCTTTACCTAATTCAATTATCTGACTCTTTGTTGGTGATGTCAGATTGCGTGTTGTTGCTTCTGTTTTACCATATCTTTCTATTGCAGAAGCAAAGTCCAAAAACACTGCTTGCCCAGTTTTGTTTACCCCATAACCCGCGTCACACCTCTCTTTTGCAGCTCTTGAAGCAACATCTCTTGGTACAAGATTTCCAAAAGCAGGATATCTTCTTTCCAGGTAATAATCCCTTTGATTTTCTTCTAAGTCATTTGGTCTTAACTCACCGTTTCTTATTGCCTGTGCATCATCAAGATTTTTAGGCACCCATATTCTCCCATCATTACGAAGAGATTCTGACATTAATGTTAGTTTACTTTGATAGTGACCACTTACTGGAATACAAGTAGGGTGTATTTGAACAAAATTAGGATTTCCAAAATATGCTCCTCTCTTATGAGCCTTCCATGCTGCTGATGAATTAGAGCCCATCGCATTTGTGCTGAGATAAAAAACATTGCCATAACCGCCCGTACATAATACAACGGCATGCGCGCCATGTCTTTGTATTTCACCTGTAACTAGGTTTCTAGCAATTATTCCTCTAGCTTTTCCGTCAATAACTACAATATCCATCATTTCATGACGATTCAAAAGTTCAATTTTGCCTTTTGAGATTTGTCTTGACATCGCTGAATATGCGCCTAGAAGAAGTTGCTGACCTGTTTGTCCTTTTGCATAGAACGTTCTACTTACTTGTACACCCCCAAATGAACGGTTATCCAATAAGCCACCATACTCGCGCGCAAATGGCACTCCTTGTGCGACACATTGATCTATAATACTTCCGCTAACTTCCGCTAATCTGTAGACGTTTGCCTCTCTTGACCTGTAGTCTCCTCCTTTAATTGTATCATAAAAAAGTCGATATGTTGAATCTCCATCGTTTTGATAATTTTTTGCGGCGTTAATACCTCCTTGGGCGGCTATAGAATGTGCTCTTCTTGGAGAATCTTGAAAACAAAAAACCTTTACATTATAACCCATTTCTGCTAATGAAGCCGCGGCTGAAGACCCTGCAAGGCCGGATCCCACAATTATTATATCAATGAGCCTTTTATTTGCAGGATTAACCAGATTAATCTCACCTTTATGCTTCTCCCACTTTTGTTCTAGTGGTCCAGTAGGTATTTTTGAATTTAGCATATTAATTCCGTCAACTCCCTTTAAAAACGGAGCAGGATCTAGCCAATTTGGTTGTTTAAACGTATTCATTCAAAAATTATAAGTAATGTTTAATAAACACATAAAGCGGAATAGAAGCAAATAAGAGAGGAACGACGATAGAAAATCCTGCTCCAACGATTTCAATAATTTTATTATATTTTAAATGGTTTAGACCTAAAGATTGGAAAGCGCTTACAAAACCATGGTTTAAGTGATAAGCCAATGCTAACATTGATAAAACATAAAAACCAACCATAAGTGCAGCGTAAGAATTACTAGTTGGAGTAAAAAAACTCATAACAACATGATGCAAGTCCTTAACATTTTGACCTTTAATATCATAATGACTTATTTCTCCGAAATGCATAACATACCAGAAGTTTTGCATGTGTGTAGCAATAAAAACAAGTAAAATTGTACCAAGCAAAGCCATATTTCTGCTTGCCCAACTTGAGTTTGCTTTCCCTTTTTCTATAACATACTTTTTAGGTCTGGCACGACGATTCTGAATCGTTAAAAGCAAACCATCAACCATATGAAATATAATAGAAAAATACGTCAGGTACGATAAAACTTTAACAATAGGATTTGTCGTCATGAACTTTGCATATAAATTAAAATTATCCGCACCTTGTTGCCCTGAAACAAATAATTGCAAATTGCCTAATAAATGCCCAACTAAAAAGAGACATAGAAAAAGCCCTGAAAGGGCCATCAGATATTTTTTGCCAAGAGAAGATGTAATTAAACTACTTTGCATGCAAAAGACAAATTTACTAATATTCTTGTGTCTTTATAGTGTTTACTACAAAAAATATTCGTTCTAAATAACACTTTTTAAACTTTAAATATTATACTTCTTAAAGATTGCAATTCATGAGTGTACGTGTAAGATTCGCACCAAGCCCTACAGGGCCTCTCCACATTGGAGGAGTTAGAACGGCCTTATATAATTACCTGTTTGCAAAAGCAAATGGAGGAAAATTTATTTTAAGGATAGAGGACACTGATAGAACTCGTTTTGTAGAGGGCGCTGAAGAATACATCATTGAAGCTTTAAGCTGGTGTGGACTTACAACAGATGAAAGCGATGAAGTTGGTGGCGATTTGGGGCCTTATAAACAGAGCAATAGGACTCATCTTTATGAAGATGCAGTGTCACAATTGCTTGCGGCAGGTAAAGCGTATCGCGCATTTGACACTCCTGAGGAACTCAACGCCTTAAGGAAGGATGCTGAGTCTAGAAAAGAAGTTTTTCAGTACGATGCAAAGACCAGGGATAAGTGTAGAAACGAGCTTTCAATGTCTAAGGATGAAGTAGATTTTTTGATTGAAAACGGCATTCCACATGTGGTTAGGTTTAAAACACCTGACACTCCAGAAAATATTGTTTTCAATGATGAGATTAGAGGTGAGGTCAGTATTTCTTCGGCGGTAGTTGATGACAAGGTGCTTATGAAGATGGACGGATTTCCTACCTATCATTTGGCCAATATTGTCGACGACTATTATATGCAAATAAGCCACGTGATTAGAGGTGAAGAGTGGTTGCCTAGTGTTCCGCTTCACGTTTTATTGTATAGAGCCTTTAGTTGGGATACCCCAAAATTTGCTCACTTGCCACTCATTCTAAAACCTGAAGGCAATGGTAAGCTAAGCAAAAGAGATGGTGACTCCGGTGGGTTCCCTGTATTTCCAATTGAATGGAAAGACCCTAGTTCTGGGAATGTGTCACAAGGCTATAGAGAAAACGGATATAAGCCAGAGGCGTTTATAAATATGTTACTCATGCTTGGGTGGAACCCTGGTGATGAAAGAGAGATTTTCACTCTTGAAGAAGCGGTGGCAAGTTTTAGTTTAGATAGAATTGTAAAGTCTGGCGCGAGGTTTAGCCCTGACAAGGCCAAATGGTTCAACGAAATCTACCTGCGTGAAACTCCGCATGAAGAATTGGCAAAGGAACTCTGTGGTTTGGCCTCTGAGAGAGGAATTGAATTAAATAAATCAAACGCCCTTAGCATTGTCGGGATGATGCTTGAAAGAGTTAGTTTCTTGAGCGATGTTTTAGATGCGAATTGGCTTTTTGAAGAACCCTCAATAGACAGCTTCAATGTCAAAATGGTGAAGAAGAAGTGGAAGGATGAAACCGCATCTTACCTTGAAGATTTAGCAGTTATGCTTGAGAAGATTGACAACTTTAAAGCTGAGGAAATTGAGGACGCGTTTAAGGCATTTTTAAAGGAAAGAGAGCTAGGATTTGGGCAAGTGCTTTTGCCTTTTAGAATTGCATTAACTGGATCTGGCGGAGGTCCTTCTATGTTTGAATTTGCAGAATATCTAGGAAAAGAGGCAACTCTTGATAGATTAAATTCTGGGATAAATAAAGTCCTAGAAATAAAGGCCAAACTAAACTAATGGGAAAGATTGAAGTAAATGGATTGCGCTTCTATTCGCATCATGGATGCATGGACCAGGAGACAAAAATTGGCGGCCATTACAAAGTAGATGTCGTAATTTTTGCTGACCTTGGCCCAAGTTCAAAGTCGGACAATTTAAACGACACCGTTGATTATTGTGCTGTACATAAAATTGTCGCACGAGAGATGTCTACTCCCTCTAAACTTATTGAGCACGTCGGAAAACGCATTTTAGATTCCCTCAAATCTGAATTAAGTCTTGCTCGTGAAGTAGAAGTAAAGCTCACTAAATTTTCTCCTCCGATTGAAGGCGATTGTGCGTCTGTTACTGTAGTAATGAGAGGTTAGGCCTCCATCTCTGGAACCACATCTGGAACTACTAGTTCTCCAGCTGTTGCTCCAACAATTTCTTCTACACTAACACATGGCGCCCTCTCAACTAGATGGAATGCTCCGTCTTTTATGTCGAGTACTGCAAGGTTTGTAACAACCCTCTTAACACAACCAACTCCTGTTAATGGTAGAGAACATTGAGGTAGTAATTTCGATGCTCCAGCTCTATTCGTATGCATCATTGCAACGACAATGTTTTGTGCGCTCGCGACAAGATCCATAGCTCCTCCCATGCCCTTAACCATCTTCCCAGGAATTTTCCAATTGGCTATATCCCCATTTGTGCTCACCTCCATAGCTCCGAGAACTGTAAGCTGAACGTGGCGACCTCTTATCATCGCAAACGATGTCGCTGAATCAAAGTAAACTGCTCCAGGCATTGCTGTAATGGTTTGCTTGCCAGCATTAATTAGGTCTGCATCTTCTTCACCATCGATTGGGAAGGGGCCCATTCCTAAAATACCATTTTCACTTTGAAATTCTACTTCCATTCCTTCGGGAATGTGGTTTGCAACAAGTGTTGGGATTCCTATTCCCAAGTTTACATACCAACCGTTGCGAACTTCCTTCGCAATCCTTTTTGCTATTCCGTTCTTATCAAGCATTGCGTATAGTTCTTTGTTCTATCCTCTTTTCATAGCTCTCACCTTGGAATATCCTCTGAACGAAAATTCCTGGAGTGTGGATTTCGCCAGGGTTTAGTACACCAGGTAGAACGAGTTCTTCAACTTCAGCAACAGTAATCTTACCAGCCATAGCCATCATAGGATTAAAGTTTCTTGCAGTTGCCTTGTATATGAGATTGCCCGCAGTATCACCTTTCCACGCTTTTACAAATGCAAAATCTGATGTTAATGCAGATTCTAAAATATGAGGTTTGCCATGAAACTCTCTAACTTCCTTTCCTTCTGCAACCTCTGTACCGTAGCCTGCAGGTGTAAAGAAAGCTGGAATACCTGCTCCGCCAGCGCGACATCTCTCAGCCAATGAACCTTGAGGTATAAGATCTACCTCTAGCTCTCCTGAAAGCATTTGGCGTTCGAACTCATCATTCTCACCAACATAAGAGCTGATCATTTTTACGATTTGGCGACTTTGCAGAAGTCTTCCAAGCCCAAAATCATCAACACCTGCATTGTTTGAAATACAAGTCAAATCATTGATGCCTAATCTAACGAGCTCATCTATGCAGTTTTCAGGTATACCACATAGACCAAACCCCCCAAGCATCAGCGTCATCCCCGACGTGACACCAGCACATGCCTCTTCAGCAGAGCTTACAACTTTTGAAATTGCCATATCGCAAAATTACCTAAAGACTCGACTATTCAAACAAGTCCTCGTCTTCGAATCCATCCGAGTCGTATGTATGTCCCTTGAGTGAAACTTGATCTTTGCAATTGAGAGTGTCTGCGCCCAATGATTCTGGCCTAGTGAAATCTTCCTGCGAGATTGCTAGGCTTGAGTCAGCGTACACGTCTTTCATAAAGAATCCGTAGATTGGAAGCGCTGTATTTGCTCCTTGGCCTAAGGTTGTGGTTGAGAATCTAACCGTTGGGTCTTGTGCCCCAACCCAAACCCCAGTAACCAAGTCTGGGGTAAGCCCCATGAACCATCCGTCAGTGTTGTTTTGGGTAGTTCCTGTTTTACCTGCCATTGGCACTGTGATATTATCGTATTCTCGCGATTCGTTATCGTATCGCAGCCTTATCCCTGTACCCATTTTCTTTTGAAGCTCCTCATTCCATGCCCCATCGACTACGCCTTTCATCATGCGTATTACTCTGTACGATGTGAGTTCGTCAAGTCCTTGTCGCACAACTGGAGTGGGTTCGTAAATCGTGTTTCCATATCTATCTTCTACCCTAACGATTATTGTTGGCTCAATATAAATCCCACTATTAGCTAGTGCAGCATTGGAAGCCACTAACTCCTTCAATGTTAATTGGGCAACGCCCAACGCTATCGAAGGCACATTGGGTATATCGCTTTCAATCCCCAACTCGTGAGCAAGTTTAATAACCCTTTTTGTTCCGTAGGTTTTGATCAGCTTCGCTGTAACCGTGTTCATCGAATTCGCCAATGCGTACTCAAGAGTTACTATCTCGCCATAGTTTTCTGAGGAATTTTCGGGGCACCATCGTGGCGGGTCATAGCCTTTTGGAAGGTCTATACACGTTATTTGATTGGGGAGTTCGTCACAAGGCTTCATACCCATTCTTAGAGCTGTAGCGTAAACGAATGGTTTGAATGTAGAGCCAACTTGTCTTCGGGATTGACCCACGTTATCATACTGAAAGAATCGGTAATCTATTCCGCCAACCCAAGCCCTAACCTGACCTGATGAAGGTTCTACAGACATCAATCCTGCGTGAAGGGTTTTCTTGCGATGGAAGATGCTGTCCATCGGTGTCATGAGAGTGTCAGCTGGACCCTTGTGAGTGAAAACTGTCATGCTAGTTTTCTCTCTGAAACTCTTGTTTAGTTCTTTAGTCGAAAGACCCTTCCACGTATGACCACAACCTCCCTTTTCAACGTTGCACTCATGGCCATATAATCCGTCCTCAAATTGATAACCCCTTATATAGAATTTGGGTCTATTGCAATGTGGGCAGAGTTTTCCTTTGGCCTTTTTATATCTATCTGAATCCCTTACTGCGACATCAATAATTGCTTGTCTCGCATCAGGGTCTATGTCCTCAAAGAATGGGTAATCTGCAGATGGGCGAGTTTTTAAGTTTCGCTCAAATGAGGCCTGAAGTTCCCCGCCCAAATGTCGAGAAACGGCTCCCTCCGCATATTCCTGCATGCGGCTATCTATTGTTGTGTGAACTTGTAGTCCGTCTCTATAAATGTCGTACTTAGCCCCATCACTTTTGCTAATTACATAGCTCCCATCTGCATTCTCCTCATTGAAAATCTTCTTGAGCTCTGCTCTAAGGATTTCTCTAAAATACGGTGCAGAGCCCTCATCATGGCTAACCCTTTGGTAGCTAAGAGATATTGGTAGTGCTTTTAGGGAGTCTGATGCTTCGGGAGTGAGAAAACCGTATTTCTGCATTTGGCCTAAAACAACATTTCGCCTTGAAGTAACCAGCTCCATGCGGCGTAATGGATTGTACAGGGCGCTATTCTTAAGCATCCCTACAAGCATGGCGCTCTCTTGAATATTTAAATCCTTTGCGTCCTTATTGAAGTAAACATTTGCCGCACTTTTTATACCCACAGCTTGGTTTAAGAAGTCGTATCTATTGAGGTAGAGTGTGATGATTTCGGGCTTCGTGTAGTGGCCTTCTAGTCTAGAAGCGATGATCCATTCTTTGGGCTTTTGTAAAAATGCCCTCTCTAAAAAACTAGTCGACTCATATTCCTCAGTAAAGAGGAGTTTTGCAAGTTGTTGAGTTATTGTAGACCCCCCTCCTCTTTTTCCCATGAAAGCAATTGCACGAGCCAAACCATAAAAATCTACTCCATCGTGATTGTAAAATCTTGCGTCTTCTGTAGAGATTAATGCGTCTACAAGATGCTGTGGCAGGTCATCGTATTTAGCATCTGCCCTATTCTCTCTGTAATAAGAACCCAAAATTTGTCCATCAGCAGAATAGACCCTAGTTGCAAGGTCTGTTCGAGGATTAGCAAGGGTTTCTGTATCGGGCAAATCACCAAATCGAGCAACAATAACTAAGAAGGCAATTCCTAAAAGAGGGCTTAATCCTCCAAGCCAAACTAAAGCCTTAAATATTGTATTTCTCTCAATCCTCATTTAGTTGCAAGATGCAAATATCTTCTCTGTAAAAACCAAATATTCACAACCTTTGTCATCATAAGGTAGTGGAAAGCTAAATTTGCAGTCATGATTGCATTGATTAAAGGGCTTCAACTTTTGCTTAGTTTGTCAATTCTAGTCTTTTTACACGAGCTAGGTCACTATTTAGCAGCGCGTTATTTCAAAACAAGAGTAGAGAAATTCTACCTCTTTATGAACCCTGGATTTTCGCTTTTCAAAAAGCAAATAGGTGAAACTGAATGGGGAATCGGGTGGCTACCTCTTGGTGGATATGTAAAAATCAGTGGAATGATAGACGAAAGTATGGACACTGAACAGATGAGCAAGCCTCCTCAACCTTGGGAATTCCGCTCTAAGCCAGCATGGCAAAGATTAATAATCATGCTTGGCGGAATAATCATGAACCTCATCGTTGGTTACGTGATCTACAGCATGGTACTCATGGTTTGGGGCGAAAAGGTCCTGCCAAATAATTATTGTGTGAACGTTGACCCTCGACTTGAGCAATATGGCTTCCAAAGCGGAGACCAAATCCTAAAATACAATGGTAAAGAAATTGCCACTTACCAAGACTTAAGGCGCACTGCATTCTTTGAAAAAGTAATGGAAGCAACTGTTTTGCGCAATGGATCTGAAGAGCTTATTACACTAGACAAGGAGTTAGGTCAGCTCCTAATTGACGAAGGCATCCGATCTCCTTTCAACCTGATGTTTCCGTCTGTAATTGATTCTATCGACCCTGGATCTAACGCTGAAATAGCTGGGCTCAAATCAGGTGACCGCATCATGTCAGTAAACGGTTTTGAGACGGGATACCAGTTGATGACTAAGTCTCAATTAGCTGATAAAAAGAGCGAATCCATTCTACTTACTGTCGATAGAGGAGGAAAAACTTTAAGCATCCCAGCAATGACAGATACCGCAGGAAAGCTTGGGTTCAACTTCGTCCTTGCTTCGAACTACTTACATCTTTTTGAAGAAAAAGAAATCACATACAGCTTTGGTGAAAGCTTAATTAGCGGATATCACTTAGCCGCAAGTACACTCAAGGAATACATAATCTCTTTAAGATTCTTAGCAACTAAATCTGGCGCATCTCAAGTTGGATCACTTATAACTTTCGGAAGCATCTTCGACGGATCTTGGAATTGGCCAGTGTTCTGGAGAAATACTGCTTTCTTAAGCCTAATTCTCGCATTCATGAATTTACTACCCATCCCTGCACTTGACGGTGGTCACGTTATGTTCCTGATTTACGAAATGGTGACAGGTAAACCAGCTCCAGATAAAGTCCTTGAGTACGCTCAGGTCATTGGAATAACATTCTTGCTTGGTCTTATGGTTTTTGCCTTAGGAAATGATTTCTGGAGACTCTTTACCGGAGGCTTTGGCTAAGTATCTCTAAATTGGGGCTATGCTTAATTCCGTTTTCAATTTATTGAGCTTAGAAGATCTCGGTGCATACAGCATCGTGATTGGTGGTAGCTTAATCATCATACTTTCGTACTTCGCAAACCTTCTTGCAAAGAGAACAAACATCCCGTCTGTACTTGTACTTATTGGAATGGGGATAGCCATACGCCAAATGATGCATACGGTCGGTTGGCATCATATCCCTTATGAAGGGCTAATACTAGAACTTCTCGGAACGATAGGCTTAATCTTCATCCTTCTAGAGGCAGCTCTTGACCTAGAATTGTCTAGAGAAAAGCTACCACTGATAATAAAAAGCGCAACAATTTCGCTTCTAATTCTTATGGCAAGTACCATTGGGATTGCATACTTTCTAGAACAAATTCTAGAAATTCAACGTTTCTCTGCTTTAGTCTATGCTCTGCCTCTTTCAATTATGAGCAGTGCCATCATCATTCCATCTGTAGGTGGATTAAGCATGGAAAAAAAGGAATTTATGGTATACGAAAGCACCTTCTCTGACATCTGGGGGATTATGGCGTTCTACATCCTTTTAGGAAACCAACACGCTGAGACAAATTCAGAAATATTTATTGCAATAGGTAAAAATCTTGGGGGCACATTATTCATCTCGATAATTGTAAGCTATCTACTTGTTTACGTACTCCAAAAAATCAACAGCTCTGTAAAACTATTCCTTTCAATAGCTGTTTTGATGCTAATCTACTCAATCCAAAAGCTCTTACACCTTAGCCCGCTAATTCTGATCTTAATTTTTGGCTTAATGCTCAATAATTACAAGATTTTCTTCCCCAAAATCTTCAAGAACAATGATGGCGAAAGTTGGTTTGGCAGTTTGTTAAACGACGAAAAAATGAAGGGTCTTCGTCATGACTTCCACGTTTTAACACTTGAGAGCGCATTCGTAATCCGCACATTCTTCTTTGTAATGTTTGGAGCAACTGTTGTGCTTTCTTCTCTTATGGATGTCGAAGTGCTTTTTTACGGACTAGTTATATCTGTCATTTTATACGTGTCTAGGTATTTCTTCCTATTTGTTTTCCGATTGCCCGACCCTGCGTCACTGCTTTACATCGCGCCAAGAGGTCTTATCACAATCTTACTTTTCTTCCAGATTGGATCTAAGCACCCAGAGCTACAGACTGATAAATTCGATTCGGCAATTTTACTCGTTGTAATATTAGTTACTTGTCTTGTGATGACCTTCTCATTAATAAAACAAGGGTCTGGTCTAGAACCCATAACTCGTCAGGAAGGCGAGCCAATTCTCTCAAGCGAGGATGTGCCTGTCTCCAGGGATTCTTCTGACAATGCTGAGTAATTAAAGAATGTATCAATGTTTCTTGCAATTCTCAAATTATAAGCAATTTTATAGAGATAAACTTTATCTATATTGAACGACAATTTATCAACGATTTTAAGGTTTTCGTCTAATATGTAGTTTATTTAGAGTATGCCAAAATTGAATCATATTGTTTATTTAATGCTTTGCTTTGCCATTATTGGTAGTCTAGAAGCTGTCGCTCAAGGCTCTGTTAGAGGTAAAGTGATTGATGAAGAGACTGGAGAATTCGTAATTGGAGCTTATATAACAAGTGGATTAGAAACCGTTGCAACTGACTTTAATGGAACATACATTATCTCATTACCTGCAGGAACACATGAGCTTAAATGTTCCTTCATTGGAATGGGCGAAGCTATCGGTTATGTTGTGGTTATAAATGGAGAAACTTCCATTTGGAATGTTTCTTTAAAACCCGAGGCCAAAATTTTAGATATTGCTGTTGTATCTGCTGGAAGGTTTGAGCAGAAGGTTGAAGAGGTTACTGTTTCACTTGAAGTGCTTCAGCCTGCGCTAGTAGAAAACAAAGCAACTACTTCACTTGAGTCTGCTATAGAACAAACTCCAGGTGTCAGCCTTGTAGATGGTGAGCCCCAAATCCGTTCAGGAAGTGGATTTAGCTACGGAGCAGGTTCAAGAGTTATGGTAATGGTTGACGACCTTCCCGTTCTTAGTGGAGACGCTGGACGACCTACATGGGGGTTTCTACCATTAGAAAATCTCGAACAGATTGAGGTAATTAAGGGAGCAAGTTCTGTACTATATGGAAGTGCGGCATTAAGTGGGGTAATAAATATCAGAACTAGATTTCCAGATGCAAGACCTCTTTCTAGAATCACAGTTCAGCACGGTATTTACTCTAAGCCACGATCAATTAATTCAATCTATTGGGAAAACAACTTACAACAATCAAATATTCGATTCTTGCACAGTAGAAGGCTAGGCGGATGGGACCTAGTTGTCGGTGGAAATTTATTAGGCGATGACGGCTATAAAGGTCCAGAAGTATTTGAAAAAGATGACATGGGCAACCCAACAGAATTTGCTTCTGAAAAATTTGACCCACTCTCGGTTGATAGATATGCTGCAAACACTCAAGCAAGAATTAATTTTAATATTAGAAGAAGAAAAAGTGTGATTCCTGGGCTCAAATACGGGTTAAGTACTAATTGGCAAATTGGTGAATCCCTTAACACACTAATTTGGGAGAATAGCCAAAGAGGGCTTTATAGTAGTTTTGAAGGTGGTGCTACTAGAACAAATCAAATAATAGGAACCGTTGATCCGTTTGTGGAATATTTAACTAAAAATGAAGTGAGAATCAGTTTTAGAAACAGATGGCAACACCTGAAAAATAACAATAGTAACAATCAAAGCAATTTCTCAAACGTAGTTTATTCTGAACTTCAAACTCAAAAGCTGGGAGCATTCCGTTTTAACAATGTCGCTGTAACCGCTGGTGTTGTTCATCAATACACAACTAGTGAAGCTGAGCTCTACATTGGCGGGGATTCATCAGGGGTAAACGATGCAAGAAATATTGCTGGTTATATCCAGCTTGATCAACCAATTGGCCAGAGAACCAATCTTTCTTTAGGGATGCGTCATGAATTCTTTTCAATAAACAATGAATTTGCTCGCGATACATTAAATATTGATTTATTTAATACATCTCTACCAGTATTAGGGAGGCCAGTATTTAGGGCTGGTTCAAACTTCCAACTGTTTGAAGAGACTTATCTAAGGTCAAGTATTGGTCAAGGTTATAGATTCCCAACCATCGCCGAAAAATATATTCGAACTAGTCTCGGTGATCTACAGGTATATCCGAATAAAGAACTATTGTCAGAAACATCTACAAGTTTTGAATTTGGGGTGAAGCAAGGGATGAAACTTGGACAATTTATGGGGTATCTCGATGTTGCTGTTTTCCAACAGGATTACAACAATTTCATAGAATTTACATTCGGAAAATGGTCTCAAACTGAATTTGTTGATGACTCTGCGCCATGGCTTGGATCATCAAATCTATATGGACTAGGGTTTAGAAGTCTTAATACAGGTCAAAGTCGAATTAGAGGAATTGAAACTTCAATTATGGGACGTGCTACATGGGGGCCTAATGAAAAATTCAATATAGATCTTCTTGCAGGTTATACATATACAGACCCCGTATCTATGACTCCAGAAAACAATTATAATATTGACACAACTTCATATGACCCATTGATAGCTGACCCTCCTGTGATTACTTATAATAACACTTCATTTAGTACTGAGGGAAATATTCTCAAATATCGCTCAAGACACCTTGTTAGATTTGACGCCCAATTTTCAATGCCTCAAGGGTATATTGGTTTTAGTGCTAGATATCAAAGTGCGCACGAAAACTTTGATACAGATTTTATTACTCTAGATGGCCTTATAGATCCTGACCCTAATGATGATCTTGATGAGTCTTGGGGTTTAGATGAATGGTTGGGAGTTATTGATAGCGGTATTGCTGCAGGAGAACTGCCAACGGGAGAGTTTGTTCCATATGATTATGAAACTGGTCAAGTATTGGAGGAAAGTAATTACAAACTCCCTTGGATTTTTGATACAAGAGTTGGTTACAACATTGGTGAAGCGTATAAGCTCTCTTTTGTAGTCAGTAATATCTTCAATCAAGAATATGCGATAAGGCCGTTAGCTATTGAAGCTCCAAGGTTATGCAACCTCGTATTTACATACGAAATCCAATAACACTCATTGTCTGATTCATCACATATCGTTGCAATAATTCCAGCTAGGTTTGGGTCAACCAGATTCCCTGGAAAACCACTTGCTATAGTGGGTGGTGTACCTATGATTGAACGTGTTTATAGAAGAGTTGCTGGTTCAGGAGTCGTTGACAGAGTGGTCGTTGCTACAGACGACGTTAGAATCAAGGATGTCGTAGAAGGATTTTGCGGAGAAGTGGTTATGACAAAAGTTGAGTGTGAAAATGGAACTCTAAGATGTTGTGATGCAATGCAGCAAATAGAACCAAAACCGGATGCTGTTATAAATGTTCAAGGAGACGAACCTTTTGTGCACCCTGAACAATTAAAGTCACTTGTAGAATTAATTAAAAAACCAGATGCTAGCATAGCAACTCTTGCTCATCCTATGAAGGCCTCTGATCCAGGAAGAGAAGATTTTAATCGAGTTAAAGTTGTTAGGGATGAAAATGGGCGAGCTCTATATTTTTCCAGAAGTCCTATTCCTCACAATGAAGGCCCTTGGCTTCAGCATGTTGGGCTATATGGTTTTACGTCGTCAGTTTTAGACGTTATCTCAGGGCTTACTCCATCGGTTTTAGAAGAAAGAGAAAATCTGGAACAGTTAAGATGGATATCAGCAGGCATTAAAATCGTTGTAGGTACAACTGAGCACAGAACTCCCGCTGTAGATACACCTGAAGATTTAGCAAAAATTGAAGAGCTTCTAGGCAGCGGTTGGTCAGTCGATTAGAAGTCTGATTTTACAATCCCCAACCTATCTTTACGGGATGATAAATCGATATTTACTAGTTGCTGTTGTTTTAATTGCTTCATGCTCTTCTCCGGCAGATAATTCCCAAAATTCAATGACTGATTCTTCTGAATTCATCACAAATGAATCTCAGTTAGGTGTAGAAGCGCCTGACGCAAAACAAGTTCCTCACACAACTGAAATTCACGACATCAAATTAGAAGATCCATATTACTGGATGAGATTAAGTGACGAACAGAAAGAGGCAAAAGAGCCAGATGCTCAAACTGCAGATGTTATCGATTACTTAAACAGAGAGAACGATTATAAGGACATAGTGCTTGCACCAACCCAAAAATTGCAAGAAGATCTATATGAGGAAATCGTTGGGCGTATTGTAAAAGACGATGAGAGCGTTCCTGTAAAACTGAGAGGGTACTGGTACTATAGTCGTTTCGAAAAGGGTAATGAATATGCTTTTAGTTGCCGTAAGAAAGGAACAATGGATGCTGAGGAAGAAATCCTGCTAAATGGTCCTGAACTAGCAAAAGATCATAACTATTTCTCTATTGGTGGTTCTTCTGTAAGCCCGAATAACAAACTAATGGTTTACGGAGTTGATACTGTGAGCCGCAGACAGTACACCCTTTACTTCAAGAACCTTGAAACGGGTGAATTGTTTGAGGATGATATTCCTGAAACGAATGGAGGTGCAGTTTGGGCTAATGACAATAAAACAATCTTTTACACAAAAAATGACCCTCAAACTCTAAGATCTTACAGAGTTTACAAGCACGTTCTTGGTACTGACGTGAGTGAGGATGAAGTGGTATTTGAGGAGAAAGACGAGACATTTTTTATTTGGGTAAGTAAGTCAAAAAGTCAAGAGTACATAATGATTGGCTCAAACTCAACATTGAGCACAGAGACAAGGTATATCAAGGCTGATGAGCCAAACTCAGAATGGACAATAGTGCACCCACGTGAGAATAACCACGAGTATGGAGTAAGTCATTACGGGGATCACTTTTACATTCAAACTAATCT
>Ga0160422_10000177_pt1 | contig 36595 bp, 24 predicted proteins | sample Fk160mmetaG_FD_108192 | JGI IMG/M metagenome (GOLD analysis project Ga0160422, IMG submission 108192) | Marine microbial communities from the Central Pacific Ocean - Fk160115 60m metaG | ecosystem: Environmental > Aquatic > Marine > Oceanic > Photic zone | place: The Central Pacific Ocean... | reverse complement strand
TCCAATTCCTCAATCAAGGAAAGACGGGCGGCTTCTGCGGACGAATCTTGCATCGATTCAATAGCCAACAAGCCTTCTTCCAACCTGATCAGTGCCTTTGAAAAGCCTTCCTCTCCCGAGAAGTTGCGGGAAAATTCTCTCGGTGTACTACTTCGAATCCACTCTTCGGCTTCCCTTCTTCGTACGTCACTCAGGTAATTGAAGGTTCGATCCGAGTAAATGTTTTCAGGAGCAACCTCTCCCAAAGTTCTCAGCCCCGGAGGATCTTGTCCGACGAAGCATATGAATACGACCGAAACTGCAAACAGAATGCTAAGAATAGCCTGCTTGGCTCCTTTTTCCCAAAGTCTGCCCCAACGAGAGAGTTGAGAATCATCCATCTCCGTTGCATCCTCATCCAATCGGCGACGCATGCGTGAACGACCATTCTTGCGACGCGTATTTCTGCTTTCTTCTGAAACCATGAAGAGAACAATTATCTCAAATTTAGGGCCTTTGGGTCAAGAACTAGCTATTGGGCTGCTCATAAGCTGAAATGATCGCGCTTACGAGTGGATGTCGAACCACGTCATCATGATCAAATTCATGAAAATGAATTCCATGTACGGAGGACAATATTTTTTTTGCTTCAACCAAACCGGAACTTTGCTTCGGCGGAAGATCCACTTGCGTGACGTCTCCCGTAACCACCATTTTACTCCCCTCACCCAAACGAGTGAGAAACATCATCATTTGAGATCGCGTCGTGTTCTGGGCTTCGTCCAACAAGGCAAAGCATTTGCCGAGGGTTCTTCCTCGCATGTAAGCGAGAGGGGCAATCTCGACCACTCCCGTTTCAACAAGTTTACGGGCTTCCACTGGACCGAGGACTTCATCCATTGCATCATACAGTGGTCGCAGGTATGGTAAGAGTTTCTCTTCCAAATCGCCGGGCAGAAAGCCCAAAGCCTCTCCCGCTTCCACGGCTGGACGGGCAAGAACGATTTTTTGAACTTCGCCCTCCAACAAAGCGTGAAGAGCGGCTATCATTGCAAGGAAGGTCTTGCCCGTTCCGGCAGGTCCGATTCCAAAGACTAGATCATTACCAAGGATCAAATCCAAAAATCGGCGTTGGCCCAAATTTCTGGGAACGACCGAGCTTTTCCGAATTTTAAGTATGAGCGGATTCTCCAATAGATTCCTCAATTCATGCTTCTTTCCTTTGGAAACTTTATCTAAAAAACGGACGAAATCCGTTTTGCCACCCAAGAATCCCTGATCTCGACCAAGAACTAGAAGATCAAAAAAGTCCTCAGCGACTGACAAATTTTCTCCATCTCCCGAAATCTTCAAAGAATTACCACGCGCCAAAATACGAACTCCCAGTTTTTTTTCTGCCAAAAGTAAATTGCCGGGAGATTCCAGATACAATTTATGAAGATGCCTCTCCGATTCGAATTCTATATTCTTTTCCGCCATTTATGGATGATTTTGGAAGTGTTCAAAGGTTAGGATGAACTCACTGATTTTGTTAATCCGAACCCCGTTTGTTCGCAAGCAAGGAATCCATTTCAAAAGTTTATTTCCATTTACCAATTCTTGCTATTATGCAATCTAAGGCAATTTAGGTTTCTTGCCCAAAACTGAAATGAACATCCTATTCGTAAGCCCGGAAGTAAGCCCACTCGTTCGCACGGGCGGACTGGGGGACGTGGTTGGCAGTCTGCCGATTGCTCTCAAAAACCTCAATCTCGACGTAAGGATTCTTTGTCCGCTTCACCGTTGCTGCAAAACTCGAGACGTCACTTACTTTGAGGATACTTTCCAAATTGGCGGAAGGAAAAGACTGCTTCACGCAAAATTAGCGGAGACCAGATTGCCTGAAAGTGAGGTGCCCGTCTACTTTCTGGAGAATGATTTCCTGTATGACCGCCCGGGTATCTATGCGGACAACCAAGGTGACTACAGGGACAACCCATCCAGAGTTTTCGGACTCTGCGAAAGCGCAATGTTCATCGAATCAATCACCGGATGGAGGCCTGACGTCTTCCATGCCCATGATTGGATGGCTGCTCCCGTTTGCGCATTTTTGAATGCAAGGGATACCGGGAAAGGAAAGCAAGCCTCCGTCCTTACGATTCACAACCTCGAGCACCAAGGAAAGGGAACCTATGAGGATTTTGTCGGTTCCGGTTTGCCACTGGACTACTGGGGCTCGAGTTTCGATCGTTTCGGTGAGATGAACCTGCTGAAGTCAGGAATTCAGCATGCGGATAAGATCACTACGGTCAGCCCTACCTACGCCCAAGAAATCAGAACGGAGGAATTCGGCCATGGGCTTGAAGAGTCCCTGAAATACAGAGGCGCTGATTTGGTTGGAATTCTAAATGGTATTGATCAGGACAGTTGGAATCCGCAGTTTGACAATTCCTTGGCGACCCCCATTGACCCGCAAGATCCTTCCGCTGGTAAAAAAGCATGTAAAATTGATCTTCTTCGGGAAATGAATCTTCCCATTCAATCGGAAGTCCCTTTGTTTGGAGTGGTTTCAAGATTATACAAACAAAAGGGTCTGGATTTGCTTTTGGAAATCCTTTCGGCTTTACTTTACGAAACCAAAGCTCAATTCGTAATCTTAGGGAGTGGCTCAAAAACCGAAGAAAACGCCTTCCTTAAAATTGCCAAAGAATTTCCGGATCGCTTGGCTGCATTCATTGGTTTCGACGATGCATTGGCTAGGAGAATTTTTGCAGGAACTGATTTTTTTATTATGCCAAGTAGATTCGAGCCTTGCGGGTTAGCTCAACAATACGCCATGAGGTATGGTTCCGTTCCCATATGCCGAAAGACCGGCGGATTGGCCGATACCGTCCAACCCGTTGGCAAATCTCAAAATTCAGCAAACGGATTTCTTTTCGAAAGGTCCGAACCGGAAGCCTTGCTTGGAGTTATTAACAAAGCCATTCATCTGTTCCACAATCGGAAGTTGTACTCTGAAGTTCAAAAAAATGCGCTCAACTTCCCTTGCTCTTGGGAATGCGCTGCCGAAGAATACCGGGAAGTATACTCCTGGGCTTTAAGCGGCTCTTAAGTTTTCGATCCTTTCGCGGGATCGACGTTGATAACTTTCAACTTAAATCAACGCTTTCCACTTGCACCATGCAAATGGGAAAAGATAACCTTGGAAGTATCGAACTAACCTCTTGGCCCATATGATATCCAACGGACCTTCCCGCACTTTCACACGAGAAGCCGTGGAAGCTTGGTTACTCAAATTGTCCTCATGCGATTGGGAAAAGAACATTCGTGAGGATTTGCTGATCCAAGCCCGTCAATACTACCGAGAAGGTCAACTCACTGCAATTGACTTACAAAATGATCAGGCGATCATGGTGAAAAAAGTCAACCGCGAGGAATCCTACTCCGTCTTGGAATGGAAGGAAAACGCCCCACTCATTCGAACTTCACTTGAAGATGAGGACTTCGGCACGGTCCTTGCCACTGCCGGCTTATATGAAATTGAGGAGTTAATCGCTGAAATCCATGAGGAAGATCCCTTATTGGGAACGTCACTTGAGGAGGAAGAAGAGGAAACCGAGAGCGAAGAAACTGAGACCGAAGAAACCGAAAATGATTCGTCCGAGTTAAAATTGGTAATCTCCATTGAGGTCTCTCCGAACCAAGGGCTAACCGCTACTCCGTGCTGGCAATCCGCAGCCGGAGGAGAAATCCCCGCTTATGGGGCAAAAGTGGAAACCGAGAATGCCGATCGACCTTCGCTGATGCGATTTGTCGCCGAGGCGAGCGAACTCGGATTCGTTTTCGAAAAGTCAAAGGGATCGTTCAAACTCACGGATTGGGACAAAGTGGCCAATCTTTCTCAAGAATCCTTACCGAAATGGGAAAGTTCATTTTTCGTCCGTTACAATGGGGATGCCCACCTCTTAAAACATGGCCAAAGAACGCTTCAATGGGAAATTGAAGCGAGAAGTAGAGATGACTCATCCATGTCCTTGCGAGAAAACTTTCAACTTGGTTCTCATCGACTTGGCAGAGAGCATAGTCGTAAAATTAGCAAAGCTCGCCATGGAGCCACTTTCATAAGAGGACACGGCTTGGTTCGATTGGATCAAAAACAAGTGGATGACTTCGAATGGTGGCAAAGAAACCGAGGAGACGTAAAACGTACGAACTGGCCTCGGTACATGCTTTTCTCACTCTTTGCCCGAAAATACCTTCGCACTCGTTCGGATGGAAAACTTGCAAGTTGGGAATCTTCCATTCGTCAACTCGATACCAATGGCGTTGCGAAGAAATTTTCTTTTCTCAGACCCTATCAAAAAAAGGGGGTTGCTCATTTGCATGCTCTCCATGGGCTTGGCTGTCACGGACTCCTTGCGGATGAAATGGGGCTCGGTAAAACCGTTCAAACCTTAGCCTTGCTCGAGGCAAATAAAAAAAGGGAGTCATCGGACCTTGTCATTTGTCCCGCTTCCGTCGTACCCGTCTGGGTCAGAGAGGCCAAGGAAAGGTTCCCCCGAACAGCAATAAAAATACTTTCAAAAGACGAGATTTTCGGCGTGGAAGAATCTCCCTGTCTTTGGGTTGCCAGTTACACTCAACTTAGAAGACATCGCCATTTGCTCGACAATCATTCCTTTCGCTATGCAATCTTGGACGAAGCTCAATTGATTAAAAATCCAAAAGCCAAGATAACCCAAACCTGCCTTTCCATCGAATCGGACTACAGAATCGCGCTTTCCGGAACTCCGATTGAAAATTCGGCCATCGATCTATGGACCATTTTCCGATTCCTTATGCCAGGTCTTTTGGGAGGAAGAAAAGAATTCGAACAAAACCTCGTGGAAGATGCCGAAAAGGCTTATCTTCGAATTCGCAAGCAGGTCTCTCCCTTCGTCTTGCGTAGGCTCAAGAAAGAGGTGGCCAAGGAACTTCCTCCGAAATTGGAGACCGAACTCCCCTGTCAACTTACGGACGAACAAAAAAAGGAGTATCGCAAGCTCACTGAAGGCGCTATGAACGAACACGGTGAAAGCTTAAAGAATGCGCTGAAAGCCGCCCCCACCCATATTTTCGCGCTTCTTACGAGGCTCAGACAGGCTTGTTGCGACTTGGGTTTACTACCCGGAAGAGAACATTTGCCATCTCAAGGAGCCAAAAGTGACTTGTTGATCGAAAAATTAACTGATTTGTCCGCGACCGGTGCGAAGGTTCTCGTTTTCAGTCAATTCACTTCTTTCTTGGACATCCTTAGGAAAAGAATCGATTTGGAATTACCCGGTCTGAGCATTGTGGAACTTACCGGTTCCACAAGGAATCGATCTCAACCCGTTGAGCAGTTCGAAAATTCAAATGATTCCATTGTCATGCTCGCATCCATGAAGGCGGCCGGGTTGGGGGTCACTCTCAAATCCGCGGATTACGTTTTTCTTATGGACCCCTGGTGGAATCCCGCTGTGGAGGAACAGGCCATAGATCGAGCGCACCGAATCGGACGAATCAAACCTACCTTCATTTACCGCTTGGTTACAAAAGGCACCATCGAGGACCGCGTTCGTCAACTGCAGGTGGAGAAGAAGGAAACCTTCAATCAGATTATCGGCGAGCTTAACGGTGCTTCGGGATTAACCGATCATTTCAACTCGCTCAAGGAACTAATCGAACTTACGGATTAGCAAATCCGATAGCGGAGAACCGAGTTAGGCTTCGGTTTTCTCGCTTTCCTTACCATTCGCTCGGAGCCGCCTAATCCAACGCCATCCGGGTAACAGAAACAAACCGGTCACCATAACGTAAGTGGAGGGCTCGGGAACGGCAGAATAGGTAAGATAAAAATCACCAGAACCGTCATAATAAACTCCCCAATCACCGTACCAATTTCCCACATTGTAAGAAAAGTCATCGGATCTAATGTTGAAATAAGAACTGGCGTCACCTGCAGAAGTGGGACCGTTTGTTGCGTGGCTTCCAGATTGGCTGTCAAGAAAAAGAAATCCGCTCGTATTTGCGTAAGAATTAAGAATATTAGCCCCATTGTCGGGATAACCGGCAGTGCCGTTACTGTCCCGGATTGCCATGATGTTGATATTCACTTGCTGACCAGACTCAAAGGAAAGGGAGTTGAATTTCAAAACGTCATACTTGGAACCGGCGTTTCCTGCACCTCCCGTGAAATCGTCAATTTGCCAATCATATACGCTTCCACCGTTAAGCGTCAGGCTAGTCACGGTAAAATCACCAATCGAATCACTCCCGCTTGCATCATAATCAACTGCCTTTTGAGAGGGGGTCAAGGAAGAGGTAATGCCTCTACCCGGAGATATATAATCAATTTCTCCGGCACCGTTGCCGATGGTGGCGGCCGCTATTGTGCCCTTACCTCCGATGATACTCTTCCCAGTACCACCTTGCGCCGTCAATGTAACACTTTCATTATCGGCAATTTCCAACTTACCCTTATTGATGGTAATTGTGTTGTCCGAATCCAAGTTAGACCCATCTCCGCTACCATTACCGATAACAAGCGTTCCGTCATCAACGGTTATGTTACCGGTAAAGGAAGAAGTGCTGTCACCGGTAAGAACCAAGCGCCCCGCTCCGTCTTTCACTAGGGTGTTACCACCGGTAATCGCTCCGGAAAAAATTTGCTCTTTCGAATAATCGGTCGCTCCGCTCGCGATCTTGATCTTGTTGCTTGTTCCATTGCTTCCGCCGAGGGTGACTCCACCGCTGAAAGTTTGGGCGGAGGTGGTGTTGGCAAAGCCCAATTCAACAATTTGCCCACTTCCTATTCCCGTGTTATCGAGTTTCAAGGTTGGGGTACCGGAGGAATTTTTCACATATTCAACAGACTGGGTTTTTCCCAAATCGGGATTGAAGGTGAGCGTTCCTTCCAAAATGTCCGCCCAACCGGAGGAAGCGCCAGCCAAATTAACGTTTCCCGTTAGGATTTGTTCACCATCACCTGTTTTGATTAAGCTGGATGCGCCAGCTCCGTCTGAGGCACTCCAAATGTCACCCGAAAAGTCGAAAGTATTTCCATTGGTGGAATTGATTGTAAGCGTATTGTCATCGCCAACCGTAATTTCCCCACCCCCGCTGTCCTTGTGCATCCCACTCACTATAACATCTCCTGCACTTGAATTTCTGATATCCATGCTGCCCCCGTCATAATAAGCAATTGTGGCAAGATAATTATTATTATGATCGCCAAGCGTACTTGATCCATCGGTTCCAATTCTGGTAGTTGAATAGTCGCTATTCTTGAACTCAAAATCCATACCGGAAGCTTCTGCACCCGTAGCAGGTTCTTGCAAATACATGAGCTCTCCGTCCGTGAAAGTCCAATTTGTATTCATAATGGTGTTGTAGCGGGTCGTACCGTTTACTAAGGAATTAGAAGGAGCATCGTAGAAACGGATTCCAATATACGGGTCCGAGCTAGCGCCAACCAATGCCTTAGTCCTGTCCCAAAGGGCATTTTTACCAATGCTTTGAGAATTATCGCCATCCAATTCATCAAACAATAATTGATTTGATGTTCCGGGATTTATTTGTACCTCGCTTTCCGTAGCATCACCATTATCGTTCACATTTACGCTGCCGTCCTGCGCGAAGCGGGTATTGAACCAAAACAAGCCATCACCAATACTTTCGCCCCCGTAATCATAGCCGATCTTAGTCAAATTAGTAATCGGGGTCCAACGGCCTCGGAAAAGAGTTGATGATGAGGTATTGGGGGTGTAGTCACTAGATTGATCTGCAGAGGTATTTTCAGTATTCGCGGTGTTGTCCGTATCAAAAAATCCCAGCTCAATTAGATTTTGATCCGCAGCAGGAATAAAACTACTGCTTGCTCCTGACAAGGTAAGTTCGGAAATCTCTTGAACATCAGCGAGACTGGTCCATGCAGGTGATGCGAAGAAATTTCTCTGAAAGTCTGATGGAGCGGACGAGTGATCGTGAACACCCCATTTTATGTTAATCGGTGCCTGTCCTTGTACATCCATTGCAAAGATGAGTACGAACAAGAAAATAGAAGCTGAGTATTTGAGGCAACGAGACATTTGGGCAATTACAATATTTCCTTCAAAAACCATCTGAGTCAACAGAATTTAGAAAAAATTCTTCTACCCAGATTTGCAAAGCCTTATCGAAATTCTCAGATAAGGACCATCCAACGGATGAGAATCGGATCGCTCATTATTCAAGAATCCCTGGGATGATGCAAGAAACCTTAACGAAAGCTATTGGTAATTTTCTCCCCTGGGAAATTGAAATTCCACTTCTTGCGGTCACATAAAAACACATTTACACGCAAAACCATACTGAAAAGTCTATCTGCATTCCAATCACGTATTTACTCATTCAGCACCCATAACTTACTCGCCCATTCATGCGAGAATAAAGAATGTTTTTTTATCTTGATATATTACACTATCTATTCTTTTTGGTTTTAAAACTTTCACCGTAGGGACGCTTTTTCTATCCTTTTAATTGCATTTTACCTTATATTATTTGCATTAAATACTTCCTGCGAAACAAGGATGCCTTCGGGAAGTTCAACCTGCGCGTTCAAAGGTAAAAATTCATTGCTCCAGAAGAGCAATTCATCGAAATATTTCTTGCGTTCAACTACAACGAAGTTGTAGGTTGAGGGATAAAGCCCTGCCCAAAAATTCACAGTTTCCAAAGCACCCACTAGGATGAAAATCAAAAACTCTGCTAATTTTGATTTTCGCAACTATTTCGTACCTCAATCAGGTAGGCTTAGCATTATCTTTCTTGCAGTTTTGGCTTTTCCTCTACTCGTTTTCATGAACGAGAATCTTCAAGGAACGGAACCTGAAATCGTTATTCATTGGACTTCGGAGACCGTAAGCGGTCATCCTGATATTCTAACGGATGCAAATGGCACTGCTCTAAGCGCAGGCGGTTCGGGAAACGGAGATGGATGCTTGGTGACTTTAGGTTATTTTGATCAAGCCTCAGCAGGGAATCCATTCTTGGGCACTTGGATTCCCTTGACCCATGGAACTCGAATCGGAGACTCCAGCAGCGGTTATGGTTTTGAGGATGGGATGTTTTCCTTCACAACGGTTTTCACTCGATTAAGCGACTCCGTCACGGTTTATCCCTACCGCCCCGCTTCCTACTCGGTAACGTCTCCGCATACCATAGAACAAAACATTCCACAGGCAAACACTCCCATTTGCATTCGTTTTTACGACGGAACCGACACGGGGTTAACCGCCCGATACAACACAGTTACGGGAAGCGGTTGGGTATGGCCTGCCTTTCCATCCGGTCAAGGCGTACCTTCCAATTTATACCTGAAAGTGGCGCGGGGTCCTACACCAAGCAATTCTCTTTGGGCATACGGTGACACCTTCGAAGATTCCGATCATAACTTCTCCGCTGCGAAAACCACCGAATTCGACTTGGCCGTTTCCGTCTCCGGCGGAGGATCCGTCACTGACGTTAACGGGAGCTACGAATACGGAACGGTCGTCGATTTGAATGCGTCGGCTGACAACCACATGGAATTCGTTGGTTGGTTGGGGGATGGCGTTACCGACCCAACCCTTCCGATTACCACAATTGCAATGAATCAGGATCGCAACCTTACGGCTGTGTTTCAGGATAAAATGTACTCGGTTTTAGTCAATCCACAGGGAAATGGCTCGGTCAGCGGTGAAGGAAACTACACTTTCGGGACGATCGTAAACCTCACTGCAACTCCCAGCACTGGACATTCTTTTTCCCATTGGAATGGGTTTGGACCCGATTCGAATACAAGCGCATCCACCACCCTCTCCGTTTCCCAAGATCATGCAATTGTTGGAGTTTTCGTTGCCCAATCATTTGATTTGAACGTTACCTCGCAAGATCCGACTGCCGGACAAGCCGAAGCCGAAATCGGTCCCTATTTCTACGACGGAAATTACACCATTAACGCAACCCCGAACCCAGGCTATGCCTTCACCCATTGGACCAGCTCCACAAATTCCCTTGGAATGTTGGAATCGAACTCCTCTCAAACCACTAACTTAATCCTTACAGGCGACGCCTCGTTCGAAGCTCAATTTTCTCTCACTACCTATGAACTTGAAGTGCTCATGGGGACGGGCGGTCAATCCGTTTCGCCAAGCACGGGTCAACAATCATCCATCGCCCTCGTGCCTGTTACAGCCCAAGCGATCGATGGCTATGAATTCACAAATTGGGATGATCCTTCGGGCGTTCTCGTCAATCCGAACCTAGCGAGTACCGATGCGAACATGAGCAGAGCGACCGGGGACGTCACGGTTACCGCTCGGTTTTCAATTCGAACCCATGAAATCGTCATCATCGAAGATCAAGGTGGAAATGCGGGTGTAACTCCGTCACTGGGACCATGGGAACATTTCGGAGTTTACGATCTCAACGCAACTCCTTTGCCCGGTTACGTTTTCGACGGTTGGTCGGGAACAACCTCATCGACCGATTGCTTGCTTGATTCCAACCTCTCCAATCCAAATAACCAAATTTGGCTGAAGAACGCAGTCACTCTAACCGCCAACTTCAGCCAAAAGACTTACGTAATTGAAGTTTCCGATACGGAAGGTGGGACAGTTACCGGCGACGGAAATTACACGATTAACGATACCCCGATTCTTGAAGCCAACGAAAGCATCGGTTGGGATTTTAGCGGTTGGACGGGAGATCACTTGGAATACCTGAGCGACCCAAATGCTTCGCTCGTTACCGTTTCCTTATCCCAGGCGCCCACTTTTCTTCAATACGATGCGATCTTCGTTCGGGAAACCTACGATCTCAACGTAACGATCGAAGGCAATGGTTCCGTAAGCTTCAATGGGTCAGACATCCTCAATCAAACCATTGATTCCAACACTACGGTCCAACTTTTGGCCACACCTCCCGCAGGTTGGCAATTCAATCAATGGTACGGATCGCCGGTTTCAGGCAATTCCACTGCTTCCGTTTCGTTCATTCCCACCGAAAGCTCTGAAATTAGGGCCAAATTCAATCGCAATCAGTACACACTTACGGTTAATCAAAACGCAAACGGGGATGCGAATGGTTCCGGAATTTACGAGTTCGAAGATGAGGTTACCATCTCCGCAACCCCAGCAAGCGGGTACGCCTTCCATGAATGGACCGGAGACGTCTTATCTCTCGCGGACCCAAGTTTGCCCGAAACTACGGTCACAATCCCGGCTGGAAACGTTTCGGTAACTCCGAACTTCCAGCCCATTCCCTTTCAGGTGTTGGCAACCAATTCCGGAAATGGCTCCATATCCGGGGCTGGGGAATATACGCCGGGTTCGGCGGTGACCCTTGAAGGAATTGGGGGCAATGCGGATGGAAGCGCTCCTCGAGGATACAGGTTGGACAAATGGACCTGGACCAAAGGCGATGGGACTAGTGGGCAAAGCACCGACAACCCACTGAGTTTCACGGCCGATGACAATTACACCCTCATTGCCTACTTCTCAGCAATTCCTCCCAACGAAGTCGATTTCTCCTTAGTCTCCAATCCGGTTGGATCCGGGGTTTTGTTCGATGATCCCGATAAGCGGATCTGGGACATTGAGTCGGATCTTTACCAAAGGACAATTTCCGCCTCCCCCCAAACTGGGTTTTCCTTTATCGGTTGGAGCAGCTCTCCATCCTTGACTTATGCTCCAAGTTGGAAAGCCTCCACCATCGAAACCTTACCCTCCCAAGATTCCGTTCTGACCGCAAACTTCAGCCCTCTTCTCCACAAGGTTGAAATCGAACACAATGCAAGTCGAGGATCGGTAAGTGGAGAAGGTTCAAACTTCGATTCCAACCAAAAGACCACCATTTCAGCTCAACCTCTCCCAAACTACGACTTTTCAGGTTGGACCATCAACAAGACGCTGTCTTATTCGGTCACGCGCCAATCCTCATCGATCAATCCGTCTTCGAACAAGCTTTTCATCGACAATCATGAAAGTCCCGCCCTTTCGCTGATTCGTGGATTTACCTATGAGTTCGACTGCAACTTGGAAGACACTGACTTGTTTTACATTTCTTCCGATGCAAATGCTACCGAGGTCTATGGGGGCGAATACCTCCAGGGCATTTCGAATTCGAGGTCCTCAAATGGAACACTTTCCTTTACCGTGCCCGAGAATGCTCCCGACCAGTTGTATTACTTATCAAGTGGAAGTCCGGATGAAGTCAATTCCCTCAATATCGTTTCCTTGAGCGACGCCGACATTCTCCCCTATCCCGAAAACCTAAGCATACAGCCACTACTCAATTTTGATTTAAAACTAACCGCCAATTTTATTCCCCAAGAGTTCCTGCTCACTTTCTCGGCGAATCAAGGCGGGCATATAGCCTCGCCCACATCCGGCAATTATCCTTTCGGGCAAGTTCTATCCTTGGTTGCGGTTCCGGAAAATCATTACGAATTCGTCCGTTGGGAGGGAAGCGATCTCATCGCAAACCCCCAACTTTCAAATACCACTATCGAAGTGGATCAAGAGAGCTTGATCCTCGCCGTGTTCCAAGACGTCCAATATCAGGTCAACCTTTCCGTTTCTCCAACGGGTACAGGCATCGCTACGATCGTTGAAGGAAACGACGGTCATCTTTTCGGAGACGAAGTGAATTTGATCGCAACTCCAACGGAAGATTACGTATTCGAATCTTGGACGGGAGGAACGGTTCAGGATCCCGCATCCTCACAAACAAAAGCAACTGTCACCGGAAACTTGAATCTGCAGGCAAATTTCAAAGAAAAACTATATTCCATTGCCCTCTCGGTTGAGACCATGAATTTCCTGGGTGAAAGGATTGATCCGTCTTCTTCCGGCGGAACTGTACTAGCGCCCAGTTTGGTCAAGCCAAACCAAGCCAATGCGTTTTCGGCCATTCCCGCTGAAGGTTATTCTTTTCTAAGGTGGGAGGATGCCGAGGGCTCCACTCTATCCACCTCCATGAATGCAAGCCTATCCTTTTCCGAATCGACCTCAGTGAATGCGCTTTTCAAACAAAACTCCTATGAGGTTGAATTTGAAATCACACCCGCCGGTTCCGGATACCTTTCTCTCGACCAACAGGAAATCCAAGGCAATGCAACGATCACAATGGGCCATGGAATTTCCTTTGATCTGAACGCTTTTCCCATCGGAGATTTTGCTTTTGAGAAATGGACTTCCAACTCGGATCTGGATACACAAAGCACTAGCTCCTTGCTTGCCATTGACCCAGAGGATGGTCTGCGAATTGTCGCTCATTTCAAGGCAATATCTCCACCCTATCTTCAGGTTTATGGTTCTCCTCAAAATGGAGGAATAGTCTTTGGCGGAGGTTACAGACAAAATGCGCTGCATCCAATTTTTGCGGCTCCTTACGAAGGCTTCCAGTTCAGCCATTGGGTAGGCTCGGGCATTGGCAATTCCAACGATTACGAAACCTACGTCATTTTCGATACGAACACTTCCATCACCGCTGTCTTTCAAAAGGAAAGCACCGAACCTGATCCTCAAAATCCAGTCATTGATCAAAATGGCACTTCCACACTTTCTCTATTGTCTTCGAATTCCGAGCATGGAGGAGTCAACGGCAGTGGAACGTTCGGATATGGATGGACCAACATTTCCGCCATCGCCAAAAATGGCTTTCATTTCGTACAATGGGAGGGAGATTACGTCACCGATCCCCTTTCGGAAAACACACAAGTCTATTTGACCCAAGATTCAGTTGTGCTCACGGCAGTTTTTGAAGAAACCACAAGCGAAGTAAACTATGCCACAGTGACTCAGAAAGTTACCACTCGTGATCATAACGGCAACTCCATCTCCGGTCTAATTGGGGGAAACATCATTGGAGGAACCTCCTTTTCCTTCGGCTCAAGTCCAACTTTTCACGCTTTGGCCAATACGGGATTTAAGTTCATCGGGTGGGCGAACGCACAAGGGGAAATCTTGGAATCTTCAAGCAAGTACAGTTTCCCAATCGTTGAGGACGTTACCGTTGAAGCCATTTTCGAGGAGCTTGCCTTTGAGCTCTTAATTCATTGTAGCCCAGAAGCGAAGGGTTCCGTTCGGTGGGATGGCAAAGGCGAATCCAATACATTTTCCCATACCATACCCTACGGAGAAGAAATCAATCTTTACGCATTACCAAACCAAGGCTATGGCTTCGTACGGTGGGTTAGTACGAACTTCCAATCTCCAAACCCAGAGAACCCTGTCCTTACGATTACTGGCCTGGATCAAAACATTGAGCTGAACGCCACGTTCTCTCAAAACCCTCCCTTGTATTTGAATATCGAGATATCTCCACAAAGCGCAGGTTGGGCCATTGGACACGGCGCATATGACTACGACTCCAGTCATTTGATTTTCGCCAAAACCAATCCGGGTTATCTTTTCAGCCGTTGGTCCGGCGAAGGCATTCAAAATCAACTTAACGCAAACACGAGTATAAACTTGGACCAGAACAAGACCGTAACCGCTTATTTCGTCGAAGATCCAAACAGTGAAATCGTTGACTCAAACAATTCCGGTTTATTCAACCTACTTGCTATTTCATCTCATGCGGAACAAGGTATTGCTGCTGGAAGTGGAGTCTACGGTCCTGGTTGGATAGGCGTTTTCGCACAAGCAAGTGAAGGTTATTTGTTCGACCGATGGACTGGAGGCGAGTTTTCCGACTCGACCGCCTCCAATACACAGTATCGCTTGTCCAATGATTCAATCATTATCGCAAACTTCAAAACCAAACCAATCATTACCGATTCCATGGACCTCGGTTCGGGTTGGTTCTTAAGCGAATGGTTCGGAACTTACTGGATGTACCCCAACCAAAATTGGGTTTTTCATTCCACCCATGGTTGGATTTACCTCCACATCAATGATAATGAAGATATTTGGGTGTGGAGCGACCGATTATCCGCATGGATGTGGACTGCGATGTCAACGAATCAATGGTATTATCTTCATCCGCAATCCGCATGGATTTACTTCGATCATTCGGCAAATCTTTATTTTTCGTTCGAGGATTATCCCAACAGCATGAACGGTAGTTGGTATCAATACTAATCCGATAACTCCGTATCATTCCATTCTCATGATGACAGGCGTTGGTTCTGCCAAACCACCCAAACTTTCTCGGGCAGGTGCAGATCTCGGATGAAACAATCATCGAGGCATGGAGTTTGCTTATTCCTCCGTACTCCGAACTAAATAGGTTAGTGTCACGTTTGAACCGGCAAGTTATTGCGATCGATGCAAAGGCAACTGAGTCAAAGAATAAAATTGCTCTTTTCTGACAGAGATACTCCCAACAAATAAACTATTTTTATTCGGGTCACCACGATGACACCAAAAAGAAAGCTTAAGATTAAAAGGGATTAAGAGTATCAATGTAGGTTTTGACACCGCTTGCATGACGGCGCTTGATCAAAATTCCACCCGAGGCGGTCAGAACCGTTGCTCCCTGGGGATTATTACCACTGTTAGTCTCCCGCCAACCTCCACCGGTGGTTACTGCGGTTGGTGCGGACGAATATCCCGAACCGGCAGTACTTACGGTGATTGACACGGTTGATCCTGATATGCTGACAGTTCCGGTCGCGTTGGTGTCGGTACTTCCATTATTTCCGCCTACGCAATAAAATCTTGCAGCACTCGCATAGCCTGCTCCTTCACTTCCCACACTCCAAGCGGGAGTCCCCTCATCAGATTTGAAATTCACGTCACGCTGCTTCTGAATGACAACATACCCAGTACCTGAGCCAACCACCTCATGCGTACCAATAAGATCGGAATAAACCACGGAACCACCTTGGTTAACTCCAGTATTGGTGACCGCTTCACCAGTCGTAGCATTGGCTTCGTAATTTCCCCCATCTGACAAAAGATACCCTTGGATATCCGTGAAAGTTATATTGAAACCGGTTTCCGGTTGAGCCCGTCCGCTCGGACTCAGGCTAGAGTTGAGAGTAATTTTCGTGTAGTTACCATCATTGCTGACTCCGTTGGTCAACAAACCCGAACCATTTGCCGCAGTGCAACTTTCCAAGTTGGTTACCCCGCCTTTACCTATGTAGAAATCGGTTGCGCCCATCGAAGTACCAGTTCTTCGAACCGCCATCTTTCGCATAGCTGTGACGGTATCATTCTCTCCGGTTGCATAATAATAACTTAGCCAAGTGGTTGTTCCTCCAACCAAAAAGGTAACGACGTCCATGGAAGTATCGGAAGCGCTTGAACCAGGCTTGAATTGATTGGTTCCCGTACCAATCGCAGTCGATGGAATCAATTCGCCAAGCAATAGATCCGTTCCATAGGGATTGTTCATAAGCATTTGGTTTCCGGTCTCGGGAAGAAACATTTGACGATCTGAAGTTTCAACGGCTCCCTCAAGTTCGAAAGTTGCATCACCAGAAGTTCTCTTTGCAACGATGAAAGCCTCGTCCGGGTAAAGAATAACATTGTTTTGTAAGCCTCTTGAAGGATGAACTTTCGAATACCAACCTCTTCCCCAACCTGAACCTTCGTAATCTGCGGTGATGAAAAAGTAAGGATCATAACCCCTTGTAATAACATCCCAAAGATATATCCAATCCGCACTATCAGGTACTGCTGCAGTCCAATTCTGGGGAATTTCATTGGAAGCCGTGGATGACGTGTAAGTGCTGATACCAAAAGTGGAACCCAAGGTGGGCGCAGGCACGACTTCGCATTTTGTGCCAACCGGGAAATAGGTCGATAAGTTTGTGCTCTCCCCTTGCGCCAAACGACTTGTGTCCAACGTGACGCAATGTCTTTTGTTATCAGTGATCAAGAATACTCGACCGGTGTAATTACTGTCCTCGTCCACAATCTTCACAAAATGGGGCCCTCCTACAATAGTGACTTTCGGAGGCGTACTATTTCCGTAACCTGAACCACCTTCCGTTACCGTAAAACCAGTAATTTCACCCGACGAAACGGTGGCTGTTGCTTCCGCTCCGTCCGCTCCATCGCTCGGTCCTTCGATGATAATTTCAGGAGCTCCGCCTGCAAAGCCAACCCCTGTATTTTTGTAGCCCCCATAATAAGTTGCCGAAAGGCCTGAAACGGAACCGTCAAAGGTTACACCGATGTCGGGTATTTGAACACTTGGATTAAACACCCCATTGGAATTGAATGGATAAATCGTTGAACCTGAGGAATTAGTATCGGAACCAAAGGAAATCGAGGAATTACTGTCCCACCCACTGCCGCTGTCTACGACCGTTCCCGAAAATACGGCATCTCCGCTGGTCGCAACGCTCGTGATGTAGTATTTCGGAGATGACGCAGTCCCAGCCGCAACGGTAAAACTGTTGCTTCCGGAAAATTCACTGGACTGATCATTCGATAAAAGCATCGAATTGAAACTGAAAATACAAACGAAAATGGGCAGAACGAAGAAGACGGTTTTCATAAGCTAGGCAATTTTAAAAGATATGGCTTTACTATAATTAGCGCGAAATGTGAAAAAATTACATCTAAATGCAATTATTTTTGAAAAAAATTTCATACGACGCCTGGACTGAACAGTTTGACTATATTTGTAAGCACTTCATGCACTTTCCTGGAGATTCGCACATTTATCGATTTCCATTAATCCTGATCATAAGAATCATCCCTAATAAAACGCAAACTATATTTGGCGCCCACCATCCTGCAAATCCGAGGTCAAGTTTGCCCATCAGACCCGATAGAAGTAGACCCATTGCATAAAAACCCAAACCGATTGCAAGACCTAAACTTAAATTGATCAATGATTCGGACTTTCCCCCTAAAATTCCAATTGGAACGAGAAGGATGCCAAGAAAAAACGGGGAAGTACCAAAACTCAAATTTTTGCTTAGAAGTGAAATCCCCTCGTTTCTAAACTGCGGATCTTCGCTTCTTTCAATAGCGGAAAGCAATTCGGTGAAGCCCATCCTTTTCACCCCCTTTGGCCGAGCCTCTTGATTAATTTGAAAGACGATCGGTTCCTTCCAGCGCTCGAAGGAAAGGAATTGCCCTCCGGCAGCCTTTTCGCCAGTCGAGAAACCGTACTCCAGATCCACGTCCAGTAGATCGAGGACCAACTCGCCCTTGTCTTTACGTTTCTCTACAAATGCCTTTCTGGCATGAATCACCACGAGCACTTCTTCGTTTGGACCACCGGATAAAACAATGCGAAGGTTCTTCCACAAGTCATCCGAGGCATCAAAGACGGAAAGGCTTGCTCCACGGATTCTTTCTCCGGCAAGAGCATTAAGTTTTTCTGAGGTTTTGGATTGCTCATCGGAGTGAAAAGCAAACCCGATTTCTCCCCTTTCCTCAAGCAATAGGTTCGTTTGAGTCCAAAGGATTTCCTTTTTGAGCTGATCGAATTTCGAACGGTTGACCGGGGACCACTCCAAGGACGAATAGGTACTTATTACAGAAATCAGCGTACCGAAGAGCATAACTACCCAAAGCAAAGCAAGAACGTCTCCTCCCAAACTCCGATAAGCGAGAATCTCTCCATCGGCTACCCACTTGCCAATTAGGAAAACCACTGACACGACAAAGCCAAATGGCAAAGCCATTGAAAATGCGTACGGGAAGAGGAAAAAAAACAATTCAAAAAAATGAGATGGCGAAATCGATAGGGCTCGCACCAGCAGATCTTCGTTCCTGATGACGTTACCATAAAGAAGAAGTGAGGTAAGGATACCAGCGCTCAATACAGTTAGGAGAAGAAATTCTCCAAACCAATAAAAAGGTATGATTCGAACTTTCAGGATCTATGCAAGAAGCGTTTTAAGAACTTCCAGATCATGAGGTTGATCAATACCTAGGGTTGGTTCATCGACAATACGCACTGAAATGCCAAGCCCCATTTCCAACGCTCGAAGTTGTTCCAATTTTTCAAGCCTTTCGAGTTTTCCTGGTTCCGAATGGGCAAATGCATCCAAAAAGTCTCTCTTGTAACCATACATCCCAAGATGCCGTAGTGGTCGGTTCTTAAGACTGCTGGGAGTCCATTCCCGGTTGTCATCTCGGTCGAAGGGAATTGCGGAACGAGAAAAATAAAGAGCCCTACCATCCTGACCAAGGACTACCTTAACCTGGTTGGGATCCAAAAAATCTTTTTTTGTGCGAAAGGGAACGGCAAGTGTGGACATGGATGAAACGGGATCCTGCAAAGCTTCGGAAAGTGCCACAATATGCGAACGAACGACCGTAGGTTCGTCCGCCTGCACGTTAATGATAAGATTCCGGTTGAGAATCTTATTCGCTTCGGCAATCCGATCCGTACCCGAGGGAAGGCTAGGATTCGTCAAAACCGTTTCGTAACCTTGTTCTTCAAGCAAAAGAGCAAGCTCTTCTCCATCCACAGCAAAAAACAGTTCAAACTCCGGAACTTCCTTTTGCAGACGATCCGCCGTATGAAGAATGAGAGCTTTCCCGTTAATCTCGGCCAACAACTTTTTTGGAAAACGAACCGAAGCAAGACGAGCAGGTACGATAATGGTGGGTTGGCTCTGATCGCTCATCTTTTAAAATCAATGGAATTCACTCTGGTATGTTTTCTTGGGTTGTCGCAAGCAAATCTGATCAATAGAATGAAATTTTCATTAAATTTCCAATGAGCAAAAGCACCTTTGAAAACAAATCTGAAACCGATCGGTTTTCCTTACCTGATGAAAGAGGTAGGTTCGGTCCTTACGGCGGTTCATTCGTTCCGGAAACTCTCGCTCATCCTTTGAGCGAATTAAATGAGGCTTACCTTGAAGCCCAAAAAGACAAAAATTTTCATGAGGAGCTCAAATATTTGCTTCGAACCTTTGCCGGTCGTCCAACCGAACTTTATCATGCCAAGAGATTAAGCGACAAATTTGGTGGAGCTCAAATTTTCCTCAAACGCGAGGATTTGCTCCATACGGGCGCTCACAAAATCAACAACGCCCTTGGACAAGCTTTACTTGCAAAACGGATGGGAAAGAAAAGAATTATTGCTGAAACGGGCGCTGGGCAGCATGGCATTGCAACCGCATCAGTCTGTGCCAGATTTGGGTTCGAATGCGTGATCTACATGGGTGCCGAAGATATGAGACGGCAAGCCTTGAACGTTTTTCGGATGAGGTTGAGCGGTGCCGAGGTTCGAGGGGTGGAGGCTGGAAGCAAAACCTTGAAGGAAGCCATAAACGAAGCCATGAGAGATTGGGTTACGAACGTCAGAAACACCCATTACATTTTGGGATCGGCTTTGGGGGCTCACCCCTACCCTAAAATCGTTCGAGACTTTCACAGGGTGATTGGCGAGGAAACCAAAGAACAGTTTATCCGTTTGCATGGGAAACTCCCCGACGAACTGATTGCTTGCGTCGGGGGCGGCAGCAATGCCATTGGCTTCTTTTTCGAATTCCTAGAAGAACCTGAGGTTAGATTGATCGGTGTTGAGGCTGGGGGACGTTCTTTGGAGGAAGGCGACCATGCAGTGAGATTCGAGGGTGGGAAAGTTGGAGTTCTACAGGGATGCAAGACTTGGATTCTGCAAAACGAAGATGGGCAAATCAATCCTACGCATTCGGTTTCCGCAGGCCTTGATTATGCCGCCATCGGCCCCGAACATGCTTTCTACAATGATCGCAAGAGAATAGAGTTCGCTCACGCCGGGGACGAGGAAGCGCTCGATGCCTTCAAATTGCTTTCTTCCGAAGAGGGAATACTTCCCGCTCTGGAAACCTCCCATGGGCTCGCCTTCGCTTTCAAACGTGCGAAGCAGATGTCCAAGGATAAGATGATTTGCATCAATCTGAGTGGTCGGGGCGACAAAGATGCCATGGAAGCCGCTCGGTTGATGGGTGTTAAGAATTTGCCTACCTTGAAATTGCAATGAATAGCATGACCGGATATGGGCGAGCCAAAGTCGAATTGCCTGTCCATTTGGTTTCCATAGAGATTTCTTCGGTTAACAAACGTAACCTTGAGGTGGTTTTTGCCGGACCCAAGGAATGGCAAACCTTCGAGCAACATGCCATTCAACTTCTGCGCAAACACCTTGATAGAGGCCGAATCAGAATTTCATTGAACTTGGAACAGAAGTCCAAAACCGCCAATGAAAGTCCATTTGATGAGAAATCTCTCGAATTGGACTTGGATACCATTCGTTCATACATGGAAAAAAGAGGGCAAAAGTTCGCCCTCACACCTGATCTCATAGTCCAAGTCGCGAACTTAAGGAAAAAAGAACTTGGCATCCCCAGCTACGACGAAGCATTTCCATTTCTTGAAACTGCGCTTTTACATGCTTTGAAGGAAATGAAGGAGATGCGTGTTGCTGAGGGCATCATTTTGTCACAAGATTTAAAGAACCGAACTGAAATTCTTGCAAAGCTGTCTGAAAAAATGAAATCAGAATGTTTTGGAATGGCCCAAGATTCAAAAGACAAGCTTTTGGAAAGACTTCGTAAGTCCGACTTGGAATTGGACCAGGATGATGACCGTGTCTTGAAGGAAATCGCGCTCTACGCGGAAAAATGCGATGTCTCGGAAGAAATCACTAGGCTTGACAGTCACCTCGAACAAATTTCCGCGACCGTTGGTTCAAAATCCAGCGTGGGCAGAAAAATTGAGTTCCTTCTCCAAGAGGTTAGCCGAGAACTGAATACTCTATGCTCAAAATCAACCAGAACCTCTTGTACGAATCTTGCGCTAGAAGCCAGAGCTGAGGTCGAAAAGATGAGAGAACAGGCTATGAACGTGGAATGATTGATCTTCAGCGAGAAATTGACTGCCCGCCTTCCTCTCGAGTTTCTTTTTCCTTTTCTCTTTTTGATTCGAACGCTCCCCAAATCACATAGGAAATCGCTCCTACGAAGATTCCCGAATCGGCAATGTTGAAGATAGGATAATCATAATTGATCAAAGGGATGAAGGTATCAATGAAATCCACGACCTCGGCGGGTTCACGGAACAATCGATCGGACAAGTTGCCGCAAATGCCTCCACAGATTAAGCCGAACATAATTTGTTGTGGAATAAGGTGAAGCTCCAATTGCTTCCTAAACCAATACATCGCTACCAAGGCAAAGACTGCGAGAAGAGTCAGATATTGCGGGTAGTCGGAAAACATGCTCCAAGCAGCGCCAGGATTTGTAACATAGGTAAATTCCAGCAATGCCTCATCCCCTTCGATAAGATCGATGATCTGCATGGGGTTTCGTCTTAATTCAAGAGAATTGTCAACGACCCATGCTTTAGTTGCCAAGTCAAATCCGTAAAGACCTACGAAGAAAATCCAAAATCGCGCGTACTTACCCAAAGGACAAAAGGGAAAGAAAGACTATTCCTCGACTCCCATCGTAGAGTCGGAGATCGTAGCAAACGCTCCGGATCCGGAATCCTGCTCCTTGGTTTTGCGCTGCTCGAATTGATTCTGTCCTTCGAGAGAAAAACGAGTGAAAGGAACAACCTTTAGCCTAGTTTTCTTGATGGGTTTTTTCGTTTCCTGACATATGCCGTAGCTGCCGTCAAAAATTCTGTCAATCGCATCTTCCACCTCCTCCAAAGCCTCCTGCTCACTGGCAACCATGGACAAAGCTACGTCACGATCAAAAGTTTCCGTTCCCGCATCCGATGAATTAAGGGACAGTTCACCGGATGCCTCTCGAGCGGAAGCCCCTATCGTCTCGCTGGACCGCTCGCCCAAGGCTCCTTTTAAGGATGCACGAAGGGACATTAAGTCCTTGTAAAAAGTTTTCCACGCGTTCGGCACTTTGGATTCGTCTCTAATGGGACGCGTTGGTCCGAGAGAAACCCCAAAGCCCAGAATGTCGTCAACCGAAGCGGTTTGAAGCTTTTTCACCTTGGTTGATTTCTTTTTCGGGGCGGGAGGCGCCTTTGTATCCGTTTTTGGGGACACGACTTTCTTTTTCCCGGTGTTAGAAAGCTTTTCCTTCTTATCCGTTTTAGTCTTAAGGATTTGACGAACGTCATTGAGCGAAAAGCCGCGACTCTCTACTTTTTCCTCCTCCTTTAGTGATAAGTTTTTCGAAACGATCTCACGAACTCGTTTCTCTCCTTCCGCGGATTCGACTTTGGATTTCGCAAGTTTGGGTGGATTTGATGTTCTGGTTTTGTTTACTTTGGCCGAGGCAGTTTTAGAGCCTTTTCCAGAACTAGTCTTGGAAACGATTTTTTTTGCAGGAACTTTCGAAACCTTCTTTCCAACTGCTTTGGAGACGGGACTTGCCGCAGTTTTTCCACGGGTGCTTGGGGCTTTCCGCTTAGTTACTGAAACCTTCTTTGCTTGGGATTGTTTTGCAACACTTGTTTTTGAAGCAGTTTTTTTAGCCGTGGTCTTAGTTGGCTTCGGTTTGGCCGAGGGTTTTGATTTTTTGGTTTCCTTGGCTGCCTTATTCGAAATGGATTTCGGTACGGTTTTTTTCTTAGTCATGATACTTCGGAGTGGAAAAATACAACTTAGTCAAAGCTTTGCAAGAACTTCAGCGCAACGAGGCGAAACTTCTCCCCATGGCTCTACCGCTACGAGTTTGGGAACCCACCTCCAACTTCTTGGGCATCGAACGCCACCAGCGTGTCTTGCGGACACGGAAAGTGGGTTACCTTGGTCCAATTCGATTATTTGTACGCCTGATACGATAAAGAGCTCTGGCAGCAATTCCGCGCGGCGTTTTATCGGCTCGAATAATGGATCATCCCTTGCAACTTCGATTTCCACTTCTGCATCCAGGGATTGACCAATTTTCTTTTGCGCACGGAGATTTTCCAACACTTCGTTGATTTTTGATTCCTTCAGTTCCAACAGCAATTCCGCATCTTTCACGAGCTCGTCACCCAACCATTCGTCATCGAAGGTCGGCCAGTCCTCCAAGCAAAGCAAATCACCACCGCAGGATTTCCCGGATTTATGAAAGGACCATGCTTCGTCCGCGGTAAAAGGCATAATTGGACCAAGCAAGCGAACGAGAGTCTCAAAAATCAATTGAACCCCAGTTTGAGTGGATCTTCTTTTGTGATCGTTAGGGTGCAGGGTGTAGAGCCTGTCCTTGATAATGTCATGATAAGTCGATGACAGCACACCGGAGCAATATCGATTAATCAATTGAACGACTTTGTGAAATTCATAGGCTTCGAAGGCTTTGGTTACCTCATCCACCAATTCGGCGGATTGAGCCAAAGCCCATCGATCAATCATATCCATTTCAGAGATTTCGACTCGGTTCTCACCCCAAGAAAAGTCATCCAATGTCCCCAGTTGAAACCTGATCGTATTTCGCAGGGTTCGGTAAGATCTGACAACTTGACCAAGGATTTCATCGGAAAGAGGAATGTCCCTTCGAAAATCTTCGGAACAAACCCATAAACGCAGGACATCCGCTCCATATTTTGTGACATATGAGTCAGCAGTTTGAGGTTTACCGTCACTTTTGGAAATTTTACGCCCATCACCATCCACAACAAAACCGTGAGTCAAAATTCTTCGATAAGGAGCATCTCCAAAGGAAACCATAGCCGTCCAAAGAGAACTCTGAAACCAACCGCGATGCTGATCACTTCCTTCCAAATACAAATCCGCAGGCCAAGTGACCTCAGCATTTTCTTTTAGAACCGATCGATGACTGCACCCAGAATCGATCCACACGTCTAAAGTGTCAGTCCCTTTTTTCAGTACTTTGTCTTTCCACTCCGCCGGCAATTCAAAACCACTCAGTAACTCCTCCTCAGACGTCGAAAACCAGTAATCAGTGCCTTGCTGCTCTATCTTATCGGAAAGAAAGAGTATCAAATCGTGATCCAAGAGCGGTTCACCGTCTTGGTCATAAAAGACCGGTATGGGTACTCCCCAAGCGCGTTGCCTTGAAATGCACCAATCTGGTCTGGATTCGAGAAAACCTCTAATCCGATTTTGCCCCCAATCGGGGGTGAAAGAAACACCTGCGACTGCCTCCATGCTCCGATCACGCAATCCATCTTTGTCCAAAGCGACAAACCACTGATCCATGGCCCTGAATACAACTGGAGTCTTACTTCTCCAACAATGAGGATATTGATGATGATGATCATGGATTGCCAATAAGTGCCCGTTTGCAGAGAGGATTGAAAGCACCTTCTGATTAGCGGGACAACCATTGGCTTTCTCCAATACTGAAACACCGACCAAATCATCGGGAATTTGACCATCATCCGAATAACAGCCGTGATCATCCAAGGGACAATAAATATCCAAATTATTGGCAATGCCAGTGAGATAATCTTCCAAGCCGTGTCCGGGCGCAGTGTGCACGCATCCAGTCCCCGCATCCATGGTTACGTAATCCGCCGATAAAACCGGGCTTTTCCTATCAATGAAGGGGTGTTGAGTCGCAGATCCGACTAACTCCTCGCCCAATACCTCATTACCGCGGACGACTTCCTTCATTTCGCAGGCTTCAATTACACTTTCCGCCAAGCTTGAACCAACCCAATAACTCAAGTCACCAATCTTCAACTCTTGGTACTTTTCCTTTGGGTGAACTGAAACAGCCAAATTGGCGGGCAAGGTCCAAGGCGTTGTTGTCCAAATAATCAAATAAGATTCACGCTCGACTCCAATCATACGAAAACGAACGAAAATCGAAGGGCTGAGATGATCTTGGTATTCAATCTCAGCCTCCGCCAGAGCAGTTCTGCACGGGATGGACCAATAAACGGGTTTTTTACTGCGATATACCAAACCTTTTTCAACGAATTTGGCAAAGGTCCTTAGAATTTCCGCTTCGTAGTTTGGGTTCATGGTGCGGTATTCCTTTTCCCAATCCGCCAAAACGCCCAACCTTTGAAACTGCTTACGTTGTGTGGCAATGAACGATTCGGAGAACTCGGCGCAAGCCTGACGAATTGAAAGTGAATCAAAATCAGCTTTTTCCTTTTGCAGGCTTTTCGTCACCTTGTGCTCGATAGGCAATCCATGACAATCCCATCCTGGCAAATAGGGGGTTCTAAAACCCCGAGAATTTTTGTACCTCAGAATCGTATCTTTGAGAATTTTATTCAAAGCAGTTCCGACATGCACGTCTCCGTTGGTAAACGGAGGTCCGTCATGAAGCACAAATGCCTCTTTCGTGGAATTCTTCGCTTGCATACGACCGTAAGCCTCACTCCTGTCCCAATGCTTGATTCTTTCAGGCTCTCTCTCCACCGCGTTGGCTCGCATCGGAAAGTCAGTTTTGGGAAGATTCAAGGTGTCCTTGAGCTTTTCTGCTTGGTTCATCGAATACTTTAACAATACAAAGGGAAGCGTAGGAAAGATGTGCGATTGAGTCTCCACGTCAAGGGTCTAAATTAACCTCAGACTTTCTCCTTGCCTTCTACTAGCCTCAAAGCACTCTAGCGGATTTGCTGAATCATGTATCAATTTCTTGAGTCCATTTTACCATATTTTGGTTCTGAAGATTCTTTGGGATGCTGGTTTTTGTTCGGAATAAGCGCAGTGCTTGGATTCTATCTTTTGACAAAAGGGGGCGATTGGTTAAGTGATCATTGTTCCAACCTGGCATCCTCTCTGGGTGTGCCTAGCGTGGTAATTGGTCTTACTATCGTATCGATTGCCACTTCGGCCCCGGAACTCTTCACCTCCATCGCAGCCTTAAGAAATAACTCGACTGGGATGATTCTTGGGAACGTCATCGGTTCCAACATCGCAAACATCGGTCTAATTCTAGGAATTTCGTTATTGATCAAGCCTATTGATACAAAAGACGTCATTCCCAGAAGTCAGATCTTTCTTCTCCTAGCTCTCACGCTTTTCTTTTCCATTTGCCTATTTATTCGAGGCTCAAGTGGCATTGGATGGATAATCGGTTCGATTTTATTAGCCTACACCTTAGCTTACCTCTTTTTCATAACCCTCGGTGCAATGGGGTCTTCCACATCACCTCCTAGTAAAAAGGAGGAGAAGGATCCGTGCTTCGCTGTGAGCCTTTCTCTTTTGATGATACTCTTGGCTACCGTTTCTCTTTGGGTCGGTTCGGATGCATTGGTCTTCGGGGCTAAAAATTTTGCTCTTTCAGCAGGAATTCCCGAAGAACTTATCGGTTTCACACTGATTGCCATAGGCACTAGCCTGCCTGAATTAGCCGCATCGCTTGCATTGTTGAAAAAAGGGGAAAGCGGAATGCTGTTGGGTAACGTATTGGGATCAAACATGTTCAATATTGGACTTGTGGGAGGGGTTGCCGGAATTTTGGGCCCAATCCGTTCATACACTCCGCATCCTTGGATAGACTATCTTTTTATGATTCTATTGACCGCTTTCTTTTGCTTTTGGCTTAGAGGGTCAAAGATACAAAAAAAAGAGGGATATATTCTTCTCATGACATACCTTGCCGCAACCTTAGCGACTTGGATGCTTAATGGTTAGATTCCTGCGATGCAGCAAAACCGCTGCGAAGAAATCCCTTTTTAGGAGTCTTCTCCCACCTGAAATCGAATAAAACGTTCGACACCTATTTCAGCGCCGATTTCATTCCCGAGAGAAGACAGCAAGTCCCTGATTACATGGTCAGGATCCTTTACGAAAGGTTGCTCCAGCAAACAGGATGTGGAGAAATATTTTTCCAGTTTACCTTGAACGATTTTTTCAATCGCCTGTGCCGGTTTCCCCTCCGCTTGGGCTAAGGCGATTTCTTTTTCCTTTTCAACCAATTCCGATGGTATGTCATCCCTGGAGACACAGACTGGAGATGTCGCAGCAATGTGCATGCATAAATCCTTGGCAAGCGAAAGAACCTTGGAGTTCGATTCCTCACTCAAAACAGATTCGGTGGAAATTGCGATAAGCACGGCAACCTTGGCTCCCGTGTGAACATAAGACTCCACAACTCCATTTCCACTTGGGGCAAGGCTCTCTGATCTTGAAATTCTTATATTTTCACCAATTTTAGCAACTTGCTCGGTTCGCTTTGATTCCAAATCGATCTCGGGGTTACCTAAGAGGTCTTGTGCAACTTCGCGGGAAAATGCGATGAAATCTTCGTTTTTGGCAACAAAATCGGTTTCGCAATTCACCTCAACAAGAATCCCCTTGGAACGATCGGCGTTTAAGTGTTGGGCAATTATACCCTCACCGGCGTCTCGCCCTGCCTTTTTAGCTGCGGAAGCAACTCCTTTCTTACGAAGGAGTGAGATAGCCTCTTCCATGTCGCCATTGCTATCTGCAAGGGCTCGTTTACAGTCGATCAACCCGGCTCCAGTTTTTTCACGCAGGTTAACAACGTCTTCTTTTGTTATGGATGACATGATAAATAATTACTTCTAATTTATATTGGTTATGCCTTTTCCTCTTCTTGCTGAGAATCTTCATGAGATGACTCATCCGAGTCATCAGAGGTTTCCGTTACGGACGCTGGCTGTGTTTCTTCATTTTGGTCAGAGGAATTTTCGGATGAACTTTCACTATCCGCACTCTCTTCCGTGTCATCGGAGGTCTTCTTTCGATCGTCAAAATCCATTTCATCATAACCCTCGGGGAGAGTAACTTCGGGCTCATCTTCCTGATCCACAAAATCAGGCTCTTGGGCTATCGGGGTGATATCTTTGCGACGAGTGGGAGCTTCAACCCTACGGACTGCTCCGCTTTGGATCGCATCCAAGATAACGTCCACGATAATTCGAATCGATTTTGTCGAATCATCGTTGCCTGGAATTGGGTGGCTGAGCAAGGAAGGATCGGAATTACTGTCAACCAAAGCAATAACAGGGATCTTAAGACGATTCGCTTCAGCAACTGCAATTGATTCATTATGAGAATCAATGACGAAAAGAGCGCCGGGTAAACCTTGGAGGTTCAGCAATCCTTCGAAGTTTCTCTGCATACGAGACATTTGACGCTTGATCGCAGCCCCTTCTTTTCCAGGAAGTTTGTCCAAACTACCATCGTCTTCCATGCGCAGAAATTTCTTGTATTTGGCTAAGCTCGCAGAAACAGTTTCGAAATTGGTAAGCGTTCCACCCATCCAGCGATTTACGCTAAAAGGCATGTTGGTCGCTGCCGCCAATTCACGAATAGGCTCCTGCGCCTGTCTCTTCGTGCCAACTAGCAATACTTGTTTGCCTTGAGAAACCACTTCTTCGACTGCTTTGGAGGCTTTTTCCAAAAGATCGTAGGTTTTTTCCAAATCAATAATGGAAATTCCGTGTCGGTTGTCGTAAACAAACGGTTTAGATTTGGGGTTCCAACGGCGAACCTGATGACCGAAGTGCACTCCGGCATCAAGAAGATCCTTTACGGTAATGTTCATAATATCTGTAATTCAAAGCCCAAACTTAAGGAAGTCAGGGAGAAATAATTTTCTTATTAGGGTTTTAAGGTTATTGGGAGCAGGGGCAGGATTTGAACCTGCGACCTTCAGGTTATGAGCCTGACGAGCTACCAGACTGCTCCACCCTGCTGCAAGAGAAGGGATTATCATTCACGTTTTCAGATCTTTGGCAAATGAAAAACATTCATTTTAGCACCTTAAAACTTGAGGTATTGCCATCACCCTAGATTTGTCTCTAATAGTTTCTCATGGCAAAGACGATTGATTTAACTAATTTTTGCGATGAACGCCTGAAATTATCTGAAATCAAAGACTTTCCCGGAGCTTGGAATGGTTTACAGATTGAAAACGATGGTGAAGTCAAAAAAATCGGCGCAGCAGTGGACGCCGGCATGGAGCCATTCGAACTGGCAAGCCAAACAGGTGTGGATTTTCTTATCGTTCACCACGGCTTGTTTTGGACTCCTCCAACCCCGATAATCGGTGCCAACTATAATAAGATCAAACATTGCTTATCCAATAACTTAGCTGTGTATGGAGCGCACCTTCCCCTCGATTGCCATCCTTCCATTGGAAACAATGCAATTATTGCCCGAAAACTAAGCTTGGAACCAAGCTCGACCTTCCTTCCGTTTGAAGGCAATGACATTGGTTTAATCGCTGAATGCAGGTTTCCACGCGAAGATCTTCATTCCAAATTACATAATCTATTCCCCTTGGGAATAAAGGCTATGGAGTTCGGTTCGGCAACTCCTTCGAAAGTGGCGATCCTAAGTGGGTCCGGACAAAGCGCCGTAAACGAAATTCTTGATGCCGGAAGCGATACTTTAGTGACTGGCGAGCTTAAGCAACAACACTTCAATCTCGCCCAAGAACTTAAGCTTAATCTCTATGCCTGTGGCCACTATGCGACGGAAGTATTCGGAGTGGATGCATTGGCAAGCGAAGTTGCAGGGCAATTCGGCTTACCTTACGAATTTGTGGAAACTCATTGTCCCCTTTAAATCAAGCATTGCGATCTAAAACCATGAGGATAATGTAACTCTCATGAAAAAGATTGGTTTATTGAATGGTCCCAACCTAGATCGTCTCGGTAGAAGAGAGCCCTCTATCTACGGTTCACTGACACTCGACCAGATTGAGGCGAAAGTAAAAGAAAAGGCCATTTCCATTGATTGCGAAATCGACGCCTTTCAGTCCAACCACGAAGGTGCTCTCATCGATCGGATTCACCATTGGGGCGATAACCAATATGATGGACTAATCATAAACCCAGGTGGACTTACGCACACAAGCGTCGCTTTAAGAGACGCTGTGGTTGCTTCCGGACTTAAGACCGTAGAAGTCCATCTCTCAAACATCCACGCCCGTGAAGAATTTCGGCACAAGTCCATGATCTCGGACATTGCCGTTGCCGTAGTTGCCGGAATGAACCACCATGGCTATTTATCCGCCCTTCGATACCTTAGCGAAGAGGCGTAATTCATCCAGCTTTTTAAAATCCTTGTAATTCGCTTCTAAGAGTGAGTTGCACGGATTTTCAATCAATCAAGGAAGCAGATTTTGAGACAAAGTCCATGTGGAATGATCAACGTGAGAAAAGGGTTTGGGTCCAATAGGCCTTTTTGTGATTTGTCTTGATCAGGGAGGGTTTGCAAGAAGGCTAGTTCAGATTGCCGCACATTTCTTCGGGCTTTACCCATTGGTCAAACTCGTCTTCGGTCAAGAAACCCAAGTTACTTGCCTCCTCCTTAAGAGTCGTGCCATTCTCATGGGCGGTCTTGGCTATCTTAGCTGCTTTCTCGTACCCGATTTTAGTATTCAAAGCAGTAACCAACATCAGCGAATTTTCCAAGTTTTTCTTTAAGTTATGATGGTGGGGCTCAATGCCAGATGCACAATTTTGATCAAAGGAAACGCAGGCATCACCCAACAGACGAGCGGATTGCAGAAAGTTCGCTGCAATAACTGGCTTAAAAACATTCAGTTCGTAGTGACCTTGCATACCTCCAACCGAAATTGCGACATCATTGCCAACAACTTGGGCGCATACCATAGTCAAAGCCTCGCATTGAGTGGGGTTTACTTTTCCTGGCATAATTGAAGAGCCGGGTTCGTTTGATGGAATTGATATCTCTCCGATTCCACTGCGAGGACCTGAAGCCAGTAGCCGAATGTCATTGGCAATCTTATTTAGGGAAACCGCTAATTGCTTGAGGGCACCGTGTGATTCCACCATCGCATCATGAGCAGCCAAAGCTTCGAATTTATTTTCAGCGCTAATGAAGGGTAAACCCGTGAATTCCGCAATTTTGGAAGCAACCAGCTCCGCATAGCCTTGAGGGGCATTGATTCCAGTGCCTACAGCGGTACCACCTAATGCAAGCTCAGAAAGGTGTGACAATGTAGACTTAAGTGCTTTAAGTCCATGATCGAGTTGTGAGACGTATCCGGAAAACTCCTGCCCAAGGGTCAGTGGAGTGGCATCCATGAGATGAGTTCGACCAATCTTAACTACATTCATGAATTCATCCGATTTAGCTTTCAGGGTAGCCCTAATTTGTTCGATACCTGGAATCGATATCTCCACCAGCATCTTATACGCGGCTATGTGCATCCCCGTTGGGAACGTATCGTTCGAACTTTGGGATTTGTTTGAGTCGTCGTTCGGATGAAGAATCTTCTCCTTATCCCCCAACTGACCTCCATTAAGAACATGACCACGATTCGCAATGACTTCATTGACGTTCATATTCGACTGGGTTCCACTTCCAGTTTGCCAAACAACCAAGGGAAACTGATCATCGTGATCACCCGCTAGAATTTCATCACAAACTTGCGAAATGAGGTTTTTCTTTTGCAAGGGCAAGACACCTAAATCATGATTGGCATGGGCAGCTGCTTTTTTCAGATAAGCGAAACCGTAAACGATTTCAAGCGGCATGGTTGCAGTTTGTCCAATTTTAAAATTATCCCTGCTTCGTTGTGTTTGCGCTCCCCAATAGGCTGAAGATGGTACACGAACTTCTCCCATAGTATCTTTTTCGACTCTAAAACTTTCACTCATAAATACGGATAGTATATCTGAATTGGAGCTTAGAAATCAATAGTTGTGTTTGGACCCACCAATTCTTTTGAACAACAATGGGATGATAAGAGGAAAATTGATTACTCAGCCTACTTAAAAACTATACTCAACGAACGCAGATGGTAAAAATACCGTTGGTGAAAAGCTTCGCTTAAGGTTTCTCTTGCACCCATAGGGTCTCAAAAAGGACTTGTTTGGTTAGAATCATTGTTATTAGCAGGCGAGTGACTATCACTGCCATCTTCAAGAATCGAATCTTCCATATCCGCAACGTCGTTACTAAAGGAAGGTCTTTTTGCAACTTTGATTGGAATTTTTATTTCCTTACCTCCTCTTATAACCAAAAACTCAACGAAAGTATTGGGTCTTGAAAAAAAAGCCGCATGGGCAAGGTCTCCTTGGTGATTCACTAATCGATTACCAACTTTTCTTATGATGTCACCAGACTTAATAAGGGATTCAGCAGCGGGTGATTCATCAATCAGATTTTGTACAACGATATCAAAACCACTTGTATCATTAAGTTGTCGGGTTGTAGTTATTCCAAACCAACCATAATCAACTCCGCCGGAAAAAGTCAGAGCCTCCCGAATTCGCATACACGCATTAGCCGGCAATAAAAAAGACGATTTTAAATCGGGCAAACCTGCATGACTTATCCCAACAAATTTACCTCTTAGATCAAAAACCGGAGCACCAATTTCACCGGGTCCCAAAGCTAAGCTGGTTCTTAACATTTTTGTAGGGAACAGTCTTTTTCCAAAGGAGAACTCCTCGCTTTGCAAAATTCCAAAAGTTGGACCGACATCAAATTCAAGGGCACAAGTTAGAGCTACAAGAATGGATCCGACTTTGGACTCTTCTGGGAAATCTGACAGAGTAACAAAAGAAAAACTTTTCGGCGTAGTCTCCAACTTAAGCAAAGACAAATTACAAAGAATGTCTTGCCCCAGTTTCTCGGCCAAGTAGAAGGAACCCATATGCTCTACCCAAATACGATCCGGATCCTTTAATAAACCCGTAGTGAGAACTTGACCGTCTTTACTCACAAAAAAGCCACTGCCCATCTTAAGAATTCTTCGGGTTTTTCCGTCAGAAACAATTTCACGAGTTGCCTTAACCCTTACCACAGAAGATTTCGAAGTCTCGAAAATTTCCTGAATCCTAGTTTGTATATTAAGGTAATCCGGAGATTCCCCCTCTAGGGAAAATCTGATGAAAACCAAAAGGCAGAGTAGTACTGCTAGGTGGGATGACTTAGAATTCAAGTTAAAACGTATACTGAACAAACACATCATCTTGACGATACTCGAAATTGTTCAAAAATTGAGTCTCGAAAGAATCAGTTTGATCTAGCTTCAAACTTTTCTCAACGAAAGTAGTGGATTCGGAATTTCCCTTCTCAAAAACTATACTTGAAAGCAAAACATCGTATTGGGACTCCTCCAGATTCTGTAAAATAGAAAGGCTTTTGTCCTTCTCGAGTTTAGTCCTTAATGAAAATTCATCGATGGCTTGTCTTCGAACAGATCTTTCATCTGGTACAGGAAAATTGGGTCCGCCCAGAAAATTTTGGACGTATAAAATCGATAATAGAAAAACTGGCACAATGATAGTTGAAATCTTCGCAAACCGTTGGGAGAGGTTTGGTCGAGATGCAGAAGCAACCACTTTGCCCTTAACTTCATTCTGAAATTGGTCCCAGAACTGAGTTTTAGGCAAGTCGAGCTTTTTCGATTCGAAAAGGCTGTTTAAGGAAGGTTTATTTTTATCAAAATTCATAAGAAAATTACTTTACATATTCGCTTAACAAGGACTGCAGTTGAACTTTTGCGTAATGCAAACGTGATCTTACCGTTCCTTCGGTACATTTCATAATAGATGCAATTTCTTTATGACTTAACCCATCAATTTCAAAAAGGACCACTATTGTTCTATGTTTATCAGACAACTTGGATAGCGCTTCGTTCAATTTTTCATGCAATTCATTCAGTAAGGTAGTCTTAACTGATGAAGTTTCCGATGAGGAAAACTCAACTGATTGATTCTTAGATTTATTTTGGTCGATCAACTGGTCGAAACTAAAAAACTTTCGTGCTTTTTTTCTTTTAAGGTGAGTCAGCGTAAGGTTCACACCAATTCTGTACAACCAAGTGAAGAATGAAGATTTTCTCTTAAATTTGGAGAGCGAACGAAATGCCTTCACGAAAGATTCCTGAGTTAAATCAGCCGCATCTTCATGGTTGAAAGTCATATTGTAAATAACTCCATAAAGTCGTTCTCGGTACAGTAGCATGATCTGATCAAAAGCATCAAAATCACCATCTATGGCACGAGAGACGAGTCGATGAACCTCATCGTTAGTATGTCCGGTCTTCTTTTGTTTATCGGAAACTTTTGAAGATCGATCTACAAGCGACTCCATGTTTCAAAAATGGAGGAGATGACCTTATACTGCAAGAAAATTGCTTGTCCGCAAGTTATTCAAATTTTTGAGCTTGTAGCTGAAGGAACTTAAAAAACACTTCAGGTTAGAACTTAAAATCTCTTCTTCAACACCGTTAAGGTAAGCAGTTGCACTATGTACTTTCGAGTTCAACTCCTCAATGCATTTGTTAAGAATATGATATTTACCAAACAACTCCACGATCAATTTACGGTTTTGAGGAATATCCCTTCTTTGTTGAAGGATCGATAAAAGATTTGCAGACTCTGAATCATTGACTTCTTTTAAGAGCAAGAGCAAAGGTAAGGTGACCTTACCGGACTCAAAATCTGACCCCAGAGATTTGTTGATGTCACGCGGATTGCCGAAAGAATCAACAAGATCATCGTAGATTTGATAAATTATCCCGAGTGAAGAACCAAAATTTCCAGCTTGTATTGTTGTTTCCTTTGGAAACCCCGCCAGGTGAGTTCCTACTTCGCAAGCTGCCCTAAACAACTCACCTGTTTTACCTTGGATAATAGATAAATAATCGTTGAGTCCCAATGAAAAATTTCCGCGACAGAAGGTTTGGCGAATTTCGCCAGAGCAAGTTTTTCGGGTTGCTTTGGAAACAACTTTACAAATAAAAGAGGATGAAAATTCAGTGGCGAGTTCCAATGCGTAACTAAATAGAGCATCTCCTAGAAGAATGGATGAATGATTGCCAATCTCAGTGTGTATAGCACTTTTTCCTCTTCTTATAGATGCACCGTCAAGGATGTCATCATGGACCAAAGTGGCAATATGAACGATTTCTATAACTGCAGATGCTTTGATTAAATCAAGCGTAGAAACCGAGGATCCGAAACAGCAGTGAAAACAAAGCTTGGGACGGATTCGTTTGCCACCTGAAGAAAAAACTCTTTTCGCCAAGGATTGAACTGGATCCTCAAGTTCGTTGAGGAGTTGAAGAGTGTTATTCTCGAAAAGATGAAGAAAATTGGAAACTTCATCCTGTAAAGAATCAAGAACTAAAGTGTTTCGAGCAAAGTGGTTTGAATTCATCAAATTCTAGTATAAAGCCATAACTAATGCATACAAACCAAGAAAACGAAAATGATTATTGATGCAGGGAGAGAAAACTCAGTAACTTTTCTTACCAGTCTCTCTTTTTATGACGATTGGCTCTAGTGCGCTTACGTCGCTTGTGCTTATTCATCTTCAGGCGACGCTTCTTTTTCAGATTGCCCATTTTATTCGTTTAATTGTTTTGATTTAGGATTGTTGATAAAATAAAAGACCCGTGCCTTCCTTACAGAAGGCACGGGTCGCAAGACTGGCAACAACTTACTCTCGCACAGCAGCGAGGCCGCACTACCATCAGCGATTGAGGGCTTAACGAGCGTGTTCGGGATGGAAACGTGTGTTTCCCCTCATCTATGATCACCAGAAGGATGTCCAAGACTGTCAATAAATGAAGCTAGATGGATAAGTTGTTGCCGCGACAGTCCGCGATAACGGAAAATTTAGTTTAACGTATGGGAACGCAAGCGCCGTCCGGAAAAAACGACGATATGTAAGAAGCGAATGGTTCGGATCATTAGTATCGGTAAGCTCAACGTGTTACCACGCTTACACATCCGACCTATCGACCTGGTAGTCTTCCAGGTTCCTTCATGGTCCGAAGACCAAAGGAGATCTTATCTTGGGAATAGCTTGGCGCTTAGATGCTTTCAGCGCTTATCTAGTCCGTGCTTAGCTA
>Ga0160422_10000176_pt1 | contig 36612 bp, 32 predicted proteins | sample Fk160mmetaG_FD_108192 | JGI IMG/M metagenome (GOLD analysis project Ga0160422, IMG submission 108192) | Marine microbial communities from the Central Pacific Ocean - Fk160115 60m metaG | ecosystem: Environmental > Aquatic > Marine > Oceanic > Photic zone | place: The Central Pacific Ocean... | reverse complement strand
ATATTCATGACTGCAACTAATTTCGCGGAGTTTACTGCGGCAGTCGCATAGCCTGGCCATTGCGCCGGATTGCTAATCCGGTGGTGTCTCACCTCGGGAGTTCGAATCTCCCCTGCCGCGCCAAATCAGAAGAAGTCGTCAAACTCGTCAGCCATCGATTCAGCAGCTAATCTTTTATTTCTCGCAGCAACTACCTTCCGGAGTCTTTTCAGGCGTTTAGTGATGAAAGCCAACATTATTACACCGATACACAGGGTCGAGAGGGTAACAATACCTGCGGTTTGGAATTCTTCCTGCTCTAGGTTATCTGAGAAGTCTCCTAACCATTCACTACCAAGCGGTGGCTCTGGTTCTGGCTCTGGTTCTGGAATTATGTGTTGGTTATAATCCCACCATTCATTTTCAATGTGCAACCTTACGACGTTAGCTGATGGGTAGATGATAACCGTACGCTCATTGCCGTATTCATCGCTCGGCGTTAAAATATAGTAGAACGTCTTCATAGGTCTGATGGTATTATCATCCATACCACTAACAGTGTAAGTATAAGTTTCGTTAGGAGTATACGTCATGTCACTTAGAATCGGCTCCAAGAGTGATAAATCCATTCCGTTGGGGTTTTGTTCGGTTCGATACATATTCCAGGTTTCATTGGTTTCGCCCGCAGTTGGCCAAATCCACGAAATCGTTACTTCATAGCACATATTCCAATCCCGATATTGATCAAAGCATGAGGTGTCGTTGGTGAATCTCGAATTGACTTGCATATTTGCCACTGAGGTCGAAGGCGGGGTAGAGTCACCACATACGGGCGCAGCCGTTCCATTTTCCATGGATACGTTGGCTAACTGATTGAATGTTTCACCAGTTCTATCAACTGGTATGATTGCATAAGAAGAGCAAAAGCCATCTGGGACAGTAATTAAATCATCCCAGCTGGTTTGGCCTAAGGGCACGAATGCTCTGAAGGAATCTAGAACTAGATCATCCCAAATTAATTGATTATAGTTTTCCTGAGGGGATTCGAATATAGTACCGCCAAATTCTGGAACTATTTTCTGATGGATATTCCATCCAATTATGTAGTCATTATCTACATCGCCATAATCTTCCCATGTAAGGCGCAAATTGCCGTCAGAGATTAGTCCAACTGAGAAATTTCTTGCTTCGATATTGGGTTCGCCCAAGTCGCCGATGACTAGTATTGTTGTTGGTTCATATAAGCGGGCATACATCACGGTTTCATTAACAAAGCCGTAATGCTCTTGATTGAAGAATTCCCAGTTTTGGTCGTCAAATGAATTTAGTTTTCTCAACTCAACATCCATGTAGGATACTCCCTCTGGTAGTGTGTGAAATAGATTTAATTCAACATCTAACCAGTTTTGTCCATCAAAAATAGATGAATTCGTACTGGTGTCAACAAGATCAAACTGATACAACATCAAAGGCATGTTGCTGCCACCAATGTTGTAATCTTGTCTGATAGTTGGTAAGGCTGAGTCGTGGATAATTTCAACAGTATTGGAAGGTGAAGTAGCTGATGCGGAGTAAAATGGAGCGTTATCGATGGATATTTGAGAATAAACTAAGATGCTGAAATATAAAATCTCGCTGTTGCCCAAAACATCTGTGCTAATGAGTTTGAAAGTGTGACTGCCTAAGCCGTAATCTGAGGTATTTAGCAAAATTTGTTGACCATAGTCAATGTTGATCAAACCAGAGTACCACCAAGAAAAGTTAACCGGGCCGGGCGAATATGGGTTTATGCTTGCCGCAATTGGAATAGTTTCTGCGTCGGTATACCACTCCTTTTGGTTACTTATCTCAATGGTGGTTGACATTTGAGAAACAATTACCTCGGCAGTTTCTTGAATCGTGTTATCTGCTGTGTTTGAATCGAAAATATTGCCTATCTGAGATGGCAGTGTTGCTTGGATATCGATCGCACTACCATGCATCGGCATGTTGAATACGCAAGTCCTTTGTTGGCCTGGCATCAAGAAATCAATATTACATGTTTGAGTGTCTTGTTCTTGTTCACCATCTGATATGATTAGATTGATTGCGAACGAATTGGCTGTAGCATTACCATTATTGCTGATTAACACTGATACCATGTTTTCGCCGTACAAATAACTCAGTGCTGATGGATTGTGGCTGGGGTATAAATTGTCTATCGTAATGTCTAATTCGGTGTTGATGACAATTGTTACTGAGTTCAAATTATTATCATCATTGAGATCTCCATATGGGTTCCCGGTTGAATCGAAAATTCCGTAGACAAGAGTGTAGGTGCCGTCCTCGTCATGTGCAAATGTCGGTAATAACATCTGAAATGATTTGTAAAATGAATACTTCGGGAAATTTTCTGTATACTCGTAGAACTCTGTAATCATATTAGATTGATTTTCGTTCCACAGTTGCCATCCTAGTGATGCATTCAAGTGGCAGGTTGCACACAAGTTGGCAAATCCAGAAAAAGTCATGTTGTATTGTGTGTTGTTGGACAGTAAGGGAATGCCGTTGTAGAAAGCAAGGTTTGGCAAACTATCAATGATGTTTTCATTTACTTCGATTTTAAAATCAGTATACTCAAGGGTAGAGTTTAGTTTGAAGTTAAGTATGTCGTCGCTTGGATTCGTATCAAGTTCATCAAACTGGTAAATTACCGTTATTGTCTCGTTTATTCCGTTAGGATAAAAACCACTCATTGAAGTGAAGTTACTAACCTCACCGGGTGCCATTGCCGGGACAAGGATTGAGCCTTCATCTATTCGTTGTGAAATACATACATTGGTTACTTTTTCACCCAAACACACATACCAACTAATTGTCCTCGGGTCAGATGGGTCGGTATCTGAATTGTTTAGCTCGACTGTGAAATAGGTTGGTTCGTAAGCGGGAATAAAATCAAACTCTGAGGGGGTTGACCCAATAATCGATATATTGCCAGTTGTTGATGCTTTTGCGTAATCAACTAATGCAAGGCTTGCCAGTGAGGTTAACACCATCAGGATGACCACAGAAACGCTGGAAAACTTGTGACTCCCAGATTGCTTAGTCGCCACACTCATATGGGTTCCTGACATTTGACATTCAAAGACTCATCGGCGAGAATTACCCATATCCGGTGAATTTGCTGATAATCGCTCTGTTCCATCGGCAGCCTCTTGAGTTGGTGGGTGCTCGGATTATCATGAACTCCATTCGCGCATCTCTACAAAGAGATGAGAATGGTATGACTGCGGTAATTGAATTTCTATCCGCATTTACCTTATTCCTCATGATTTTAACTGCATTTCTCTCGTTGGCACAGTTAGAGATGGGCTCCAACGATACATCTGTTGATCGTCTCGACAGGGCAGCAGCACAAGGCTTAGACAGAATGACATCTGATGGCGGATGGTTTGTGCCAAAGTTCGATGATGGCACCTTAGATTACTCGAATTCAACCTCAGAGTGGCACATACAACCGATCGAGATGTTGAATCAAGGCATTGTCCTTGCCGGTCTAATGGATGCCAACCGCCTTGATATCAATCGCATTAACTCGTTGAGTAACATAACTGAAGACAATTTGGCCCGTGGACTCGGATTAAGCGGCAAATATAGTTTGTATTTAGAAATCAAAATAACCGAATCAAATATACCGAATCGGACGAATTTAACACTATTTAGCGGGGGTACGGAGCGTGGAACAGCACAAGCCTCCTCCTCCTCATTCAAACAAATCCAGATGGGGCAAGAAAAGTTCCTGCTTATCCTTGAAATTCACAACGGCGGAAGAAAGGCTAACGATTTACACATCACCGAAATAAGCCCAAGGTCAGTCTCTGGCTCGCCTGAGTGGATAGAAATGTATAATCCGAATAATTTCGCCATTGATATGAATGGGTGGAGCCTTACTCATAACTCACCAAATCAGAATACTAATTTGCTGCTGCGCACAGGCGTAATTTCGGGCAATTCACTGACAATACTGACTGGAGACCCCAATGCTCAAAGCACTGGTAATGCTGACCACATTATCGATTTAGGGAGTGAAGGTTTTCTAGGTGTTGGTCAACTAAATATGTTAGATGATGGCGGTGGAGTTGTAATTTTATCATACACACAACTCAGCGAATTCCAGCCGTATGAAGTGATGCGGGTTACCTGGGGAGGCGACACAGGATATTTCCTGACTCCAAGCCAGTCATTAGTCTACATCGGTGATGCTTACCCACCTACAGTTGAGGATTGGGAAACGTCAGATAATCCAAGCCCAGGTATTTTGTCGTAGTCTCAATCTATTCATAATTGCTTATTATAATCGGATGCTTCATGAACCTGTGAGGATTAGCGGTAATGTTCCCATGCAGCCAGTAGGTATGTATTCCCGTGATAGGTGTGTGACCGGGGTTCACGGTCTTGATGAAATATTGCGCGGTGGAATACCATATGGCTCCACTGTGTTGGCAGCAGGAACCTGTGGTTCCGGAAAAACTACACTAGGCATGGAATTTTTGGTAAGAGGCGCTAACGCTGGTGAAGCATGCGCACATTTTACCGCAACAGAACCCTCGGTAAAGTTACTTGAAAACATCCGACAATTTGCATTTTTTGATATGAAAATGGTCGATACTGGGCTAATTAACGTCTTTGACATGGATGTTTTATATTCGTGGCTTGGTTTGGAAAAATCAACATTTGACCTCGAAGATGTTCACTCTTTGATTAAATCTATTGTCGATATCGTCAATACTATCGGTGTAACAAGGTTGGTAATCGATTCGGTAACTACCCTGTGTTACAAAATTAAATCGGAGCAATTAATTCGCGACTTCTTGTTTACTCTGGGTAAGAAATTAGCAACACTGGGGTGCACAACCATATTAATCGCAGAAATAACCTCTGCAACAGAAAATGCTCACTGGTCTTCATTTGGAGTTGAAGAAGCAATTTGTGACGGCATCATCGTTCTCGGCGATATCGAGAGGATGGGACATTTGCTGCGATTCCTGCAGGTTGTCAAAATGCGTGGAACCGCTCACAGCAGAGCTAAGCACGCGATTGAATTAACACCACTTGGGGTAATGTTAACGCCCATGTTAAAATGGGGTGCTATAAGCGACAATGTTAACCGATGGGGGACTTGAAGTGTTTGAACTAGATCAAGGGATAGCCGACCAACTAACTGAAGTTTCACTGAACAGTTCGGTCCAGGTTAGGTGTGGCAATTCAAACTCGTTTATGGTTACTGCCAGCACCCTCATTCCATTGCTACAAATGTTCGAGATGAAAGGGGTTTACATCTCCGCCAGCAGAGGTGCTGCAGAGGTCATACAGGCGTTTGAATCGGTTGGTATCGACGTATCACAAATCCAATTCATTGATTTGGTATCCTCGGGCATTTTGGGGGGCACTAACATCCCTTACACAAATGTCCATTTTGTCGACAGCCCAATTATGTTAGAGTCAATTTTGTTGAGGACTTTATACATCCTCCAGACCAATGAATCTGAGCGGAACTTTGTCTTCGTCGATAGCGTCAATGCGTTGGCGATTTACAATGATGATAGGATGCTGGCCGAGTATTTGCACACATTCATCAATACATTCAGACAGCAAGACGTATTATCAGTTATCCTCAATGTCCCAGACCAGACACCACCATTAGTGTTGTCCAACTTAGATTTGTATTGCACGGATCTAGTCGACAGAGGGCAAGTGGTAATTCATTAGGTGTTGATTGGATGGCAAGAGAAATACAATTCGACCCAGAGGATGAGGATTTTTTCGGCAAAGTTGGTTCGTTTGGCGTGCCAAAATTCGATAACGAAATGCGAGGCGGAGTTCCACGCGGTTTCACAATGATTGCCTTCACAGACACTGGCTCTGGCAGCGAATTATTTGCAAAACAGTTTGTTTCACCTGCCGAGGAGGCGGAAAATACGATCTACATTTCGACCAACGAAGGGCAGGCAGAAATAGTGAGAATTTTCCAAAAATATAGTTGGCCACTGGACATCAATGTTAGAACCATTGGCGAGGAGTACAACTCCAACGTTCTAGAAAAAGAGTTACTTGCTAGCAGATACCGCCTTGAGGGATTTCGTCTTGAAGATATCCAAAGGCTAGCGCAAACAAGATTTGTCGATGAAAATAATCAGGATTACCTTACAGAGGTTACCAATGAAGTTATGGCACTAGGACCTTACTTCAGAGCAGTTGTTGATAGTTTAGATTTCTTTTTGCAGCGAGACGATCCTGCACGCGTTGTTGCCATGGTTAGGATGTTGCAGGCTCACGCCCAAATGTATCGAGGTTTGTTATTTCTCACCGTTTCAACCGATGGTTTGTCACCCAATGTCAAGCAGGAGTTAGCATCCATAGCTGATATGGTCCTATCCTTCCAAGTTCGCACAATAGGGTCTGACTTTGAGACTTCCATGATGGTGTCAAAATTCAGAAACGCTCCGGAGAATTTGAAAATTCTAGTTTTCCGAGTTACACCTGAAGAGGGAATCACGCCAGAAACTGTCGAGCGTATCGCCTGAACTAGAAACGATATGTCCAAAGAGGGCGGGCTCGACCTAATATCATGGCGGGTCGCAGTGCAACAGGCGGTTACGACCCATCCGGTATTGACTTAGATGAATGGGAGATACTGGAATCTCAATTGGAAGAATCTATTCCGAACTACGACCGAGTTAACCGGTTAATGACCTTCGGCCAAGATGCGGTATGGCGCAAAAACGTTCGCAATCATGCGAAACCAGGCATGAATGTTTTGGAGGTTGGTTGCGGACCCGGGTCATTTGCTGAAGACATTGAAAAGGTAAATTTGACATGCTTAGACCCTTCTGAAGAAATGCTGAAGGTCGCAAGAGTGAGAGTCAATGAGGCCCGTAAAAATCGAGGTGAGGGTCCAGCTGATTATGTCCTAGCGATCGCAGAATCCATTCCGCTACCAGACAATACCTTTGATAGAGTATTTTGCCTCTTTTCATTTCGTGATTTCCAAGACAAGAAAAAAGGCTTAGAAGAAATACTGCGAGTTCTCAAACCCGGTGGCCAGTTAGTGATATGTGACGCTGGAAAAGCCAATTGGTTACACGGCCTTGCTGGCCGAATATGGATGTCAACAGTGGTTCAATGGATGGCGCGTTACGTCACCAAAAAGAAGGACCATCCTTGGAAGGGCTTAGCCAAAACCTACTCACATTATGGGACCAACGGTTACTATCGAAAACTCATGCGAGAAGTTGGCTTTGAAAATGTGCAAGGCAGGCTACTAATGCCCTTTGGTATGGCGAGCAGATTTAGAGGGCACAAACCAGATAACTGACCCAAGATTTCGTTTTTGCTGAAAATTGTATACTTTGGTAAATCATTACACTCATAAACCCCCTTTTGTTGGACGATTCCACAGGTGATGGCTTTGACAATGGCGGATGTCCTGCGAAAAATCAAACAAACCGAAAGAGAGGCTGCAAGACAGTTGTCCCAGGCCAAAGAAGAAGCATCAAAAATAGTGTCAGATGCCCGCAAAAATTCTGCTGAGATGTTGTCCAAGGCATCTGATGAGTCAGTATCAAACACTCAGGCAACCCTTGATGCCGCTCGTGATGAAGCATCTAAAGCTGCTGAAAAAGTGCACAAAGAGGGAGCAAAATCCGTTGACCAGGTTACCGCAACGGCAACCAAGAATATTTCCCAAGCAGTTGACCACATTCTAAAAACCATGTCTTCTTTGTAGGTGAGTGTCATGTTTGAAACTGCCGAAATGTCCCGATTAACAGTGGCATCTCCGGTAGATAAAATGGAAGAAGTGTTGAGAATCTGCGCCGAGCTTGGTTGTGTCCACATCGAAGAATACGGTAATTTTGAGGACGGCATCGGAGTTGGTAAATCAATAGCCTCCGAATCATCTTCAAAGGTAAGTCAACTATTGACCAAAGCAAGAGCATTGCAAGCGGAAATTGGTGCGGTCAACGCCGCGGGGCCAAAATCCGTCGCCGAGGTTCAAAAGTTAGTTGACAGCATGACTGAACATATCGACAATGCCCTCGACAACATCGATAGTGTTCGAGACTCAGAGGCAGAAATTAGTCAATTGGAGGAGCGGATAAAAGCGCTAGGCAGAGTCGCCCCCTTAGGCATACCATTGGATTTGATGGCGGGCTTCGATGGTGTTGAATTATTTATCGCTGAGACCTCAAAGGCGTCGAAAGCACACGCTGAATTTGCTGACATTCTGTCTGATATTGAATTGCAAGCGGCCAAGGGTGTCATCGCAATCGCTTGCAGACCATCAGATAGTGCAGCAGTTCAAATTGGGCTCAGTGCTCTTGGTGCAAAACCGATCCAAATCCCTGCTGGTGAAGGCTCAGCCGACAAAATGATTGCCGATGCCAAATCAAATATTCAAACTCTACAGGGTAAGATTGATTCTGCCAATAAGGCGGTAAGCAAGTGGACGAGCGACCATGGTCGCGACCTAGTAATCCTACTAGAGCACTTGGAAAGAGAAGAGTCAATCTATACTGCTCCAACACTGTTGGCAGTCAGCAATCAGGCATTTGTTCTCGATGGCTGGGTTCCATCTGGAGAAAAATCCAAAGTTGAATCTGCATTATCCACAGCCGCATCCCATTTGACAATCGAGCAATATGTGGACGACCATCATCATCATGGCGACGATGGTCATGACAATCCTGCACACAGCAAAGAAGTCCCGAAAGAATTAGCGATGCTATCGGATTATCTGGACAGTAAGGGCCTGTCAGTATTTGCCTTCTTTAAGAATATGGATCTCGACGATTCGGGAGACCTAGAATTTCCAGAAATCGAAGCAGCAATGCAGAAGGCGGACATACCGGATATGCCACCGCTAAATATGGCTAGATTCCTTGCCGCTATCGATATCAATAGGGACGGAAAAATTAACCTCCCTGAACTAGATTTAGCCATCGGCGCTATTAGAAATGGCACATACCATGCCGAGGAACATCACGACGATGCTCAGCCTCCAATAAAATTCGAGAATGGTGAATTTTCCGAACCATTCGAACTTCTGGTTGATTTAGTTGGACGACCAAAGTATGGCACATTTGACCCAACACTATTGATGACCTTCACCTTCCCCATATTCTATGGCATGATCCTCGGTGACTGGGGCTACGGTTTGGTATTGTGCGCTATTGCAGCATACTTTGGCACAAAACCGTTTGCGGCAGACCCATTAGCGCAAAACGGCTTGACCATCCTAAGGTGGATGGGTATATGGTGCATCATATGGGGACTGATTTTCGCTGAAGGATTTGGTTTTGTTTGGGATGACACAGGACAGATGGGCAACTCTTCGCCATTTGACTTCATCTATGATTGGACATACTATAACATACACGTTCCCGGTGCATTAGCCGATTTCCTCGCGATGGGTGGACTACATGTACCATTCCACCGAGCATCTCCAGGCGGCGGATTACAAGAGTATGTTGTGCTCTCGGTTTATGTTGGAGTTTTGCACATATTTGTTGGTCTATTCATTGGTCTTTACACCGTTTGGAAGTCCCATGGCGCTGCTGCGGCATTCTTCGAAAAGGGTTCATGGCTCCTAATCATGACTGGGGGCACAATGCAAGCGCGCAACATGGTTATGGGCTTCAATGAGTTGTTTGAATTCCAAATTTGGACGATATTTATGGCAGTAGGGTTAGTTTCCTTGATTATCGGTCTAGCCGTCTACGAGAAATTCGGTTGGGTTGGTGGCCTAGTAATGGGACCAATCGAGATATTTGGCTTGCTCGCAAATACCCTATCATACCTCAGGATAATGGGTGTTGGAGTTGCCGGTGTCAAAATCGCAGAGATTTCCATCAACATGGGCTGGGAGAAAATCGGTCCAGCAATGGATGCCGGAGATTATCTCGGCTTGCTGCTTGGAATTGTATTATTCGTGCTAGTGCAATTGTTTGCGATTGCTCTAGGTATTCTTTCACCTTCCATTCATGCCATTCGTCTACACTTCGTAGAGTGGATGGGTAAATTTTACGACGGCAGTGGCAAAGCTTTCGCACCACTAGGCGGTCGAACCCTTCACGTGGAGGGTAAATCATAGTCCATCGGACAAACAAAGGAGGTAGCAAAAATGAACAAGAATACCCTGAAAATGAGCCTAAGAACCCTGATCGTCTTGCTGGCATTGACCCTTGTAGCACAAGGTGTCGCTGCTCAAGATGCAAGTGACAGTGGAGAAGACACGAACGTAGGAAACATCGGTAACCTCGGTGTTGGTATTGCGCTAGGATTAGCCGGACTAGGTGCTGGCTACTCACAAGCCGCAATCGGAAGCGCCGCAGTCGGCATGCTAGCCGAAGATGGCAGCAAGTTCGGTTACGCACTGATCTTCACAGCTCTACCAGAATCTATCGTTATCTTGGGCGCTCTGCCATTGTTCCTTCAGTGAACATCAACCTTTGATGGCCTTACAGGCTGTCGGAGACGAGGAGGAATCAAGATGACGCTCGAAACGTTGGCAAAAGATATCGCTGCAGCTGCTGAAGCAGATGTGAAAGCGCTTATTGATGAAGCCAAAGCTGAAGCAAAACAAATACTGGATGAGGCGAAAGATAAGGCTTCTACCATAACTAGCGAAGCTAACTCTCGTGCTGAACGAGAAGCGGCGCAAATCTCTCGTGAGGTTGTTGCCAGTGCAAGACAGGCGAATCAAAAATCAATATTGATTGCCAAACGCACGGCTATGGACAACACCCACGCAGCGGTAAAAGAACAACTTGCAGACCCAGGATTCAAAGGGCGCGCAAGCATGTTGAAGTCACTTATGGCAAAAGCTGACAAGGTCGCATCGGCTGACTTCATCATAAGGCCAGTCGAAGTTGACAAAAAAGCGTTAAGTGACCTGAAAGGCAAGCGCAAGGTTGGTTCATCGGTAGACGGCCTCGGTGGTTTCATTTTGGAAGCATCAGATGGCTCAGTATCATATGATATGAGATTTGACACACTGCTGGAAACTGCATGGGGTCAATCACTTTCTGAGGTAAACAAAATATTGTTTGAGTGAGGAGATAAAGTTGGCTGGAAATACTGCATATGTTGCTTCGAGGGCAAAATCTCGAAGAAAGAAACTCGCTGATTTAGCAAGGATGCGGCAGTTAATCAACCAGTCAACAGATCAACTAACGGCTTCGGTCAGTAGCATGGGATATGCTGATGAGGTAAATCTCTATGCCGGAAAGTTGACCGGTGCAGATCTAGTAGAAGCAGCACTGACGCATAATTTGGAAGCAGAATTGTCAGAAATTCTCAAGATGTGTAACGGCAAGATCAGAGAGATTGTTGAGATATACACCTCTAGGTTTGAGTATCAAAATGCCAAGGTTGTGCTACGTTCTGTGGTCAACGAGGTTGAGATTACTAAAGTTGCTAATTCCATCCTCCCAGACCTGAATGAAATCAACACGCCTTGGCTTAAGATTATTGAAACTGCAGACGATTTACGGTCAGCAGCATTACAGATGCGCCGTAAGCCGTTTGGCGCCGATCTCAAAGCGTTACCAGAAGATGCAAGGCTGGCCGACTATGAAGATACATTAGATCGACATTACTTCAAATCTGCACTTAAATCTCTAACCGCCAACAATCCCGCAACAAGATATTTGAAAGACTACCTTTCGATGGAAATTGATCATCGAAACATAATGAATATACTTGAAGCAGATTCAATCGGCATATCGTCTGACGAAATCTCGAAATTGCTGATACCGGGAGGTAAGATACTCCCCACGAGGTCGTTTTCGACTATTGCTGCAGGAGGGCGGTCAGCATTGTTTGACGTCTTGAGGTCATCTTCGAAATTCGATATGGCCCATTTCGAAGCTTTGTTAGAGCAGGTCGCCAAGGCCAGAAGCCTTGACTCAGTAGTAACATGGTTCAAAGAACGGGAATATAAGTTCATGAAGAAGATGAGCTATCTCCATCCTATTTCCGCACTACCAATAGTTTACTATGTTGCCATGAAAGTTCAAGAAGTTGCTGACCTGAGAATTATTGTTAGAGGAAGATTTGCTGGTCTACCAGCAGAGGTGCTCGAGGCGCACATTCTATGAGGTGATTATGTGGAGTTAGCGGTAGTAGGTTCGCAGGAATTCACTTTAGGATTCCAACTCGCTGGAATCTCCAATACCTTCAATCCAGAAAATGAAGATGAAATGTCTTCCCAATTGAAATCACTATTAAATTCAAAAGACGTTGGAATTATTGTCATCGACTCAGCAATAATGTCCAGCCTGCCAGAGAGGTTGAGAAATCAGCTCTCTGCATCTGTCACCCCGACAGTTCTCGGAATCGGAACTGAGGAGGACACAACTTTGCGGGACACAATCCGCAAAGCAATCGGAGTCGACTTATGGAAATGAATTCCAACAAGGAGGAAAAAATATGAGCAATGAAGGAGTAATATACCGAATATCAGGGCCGGTTGTAACCGCCACTGGAATGAACGCAGCTATGTATGACGTTGTCAGAGTAGGTCATGAGGGACTTATGGGTGAAGTTATCGAACTTCACGGCGATAAAGCAGTCATACAAGTTTACGAAGATACCTCTGGTATTAGACCAGGAGAGCCCGTTTTGAACACAGAAGAAACCCTGTCTGTGTCGCTGGGTCCCGGTTTATTAACCCAGATTTATGATGGTATCCAAAGGCCATTAGCAACGCTGGAAGAAGTGATGGGCGTATTCATCACCAGAGGGGTCGATGCTGATGCTTTCGATCTGGAAAAGAAATGGACTTTTGAGCCAGTTGTTGCCAAGGGTGATGAATTAGCCAGTGGCCAAGTGATTGGTCACGTGCAAGAAACCGAGACTATTGTTCACAAAATTATGGTTCCTCCCGGTATGAGTGGCAAGGTCAAAAGTATCAAATCTGGTGATTTCAATGTTACTCAAACCGTTTGCACACTCGATGACGGCACCGAACTGCAGATGATGCAGAAATGGCCGGTTAGGTCACCAAGACCATTCCGCCAAAAGTATGCACCTGACACCCCGCTAGTCACGGGAATGAGAATTCTTGACTTCTTGTTCCCACTTGCTAAGGGAGGTGCCGCAGGAATTCCGGGTCCGTTTGGATCGGGCAAGACAGTCACACAACAGTCCTTAGCAAAATATTCTGACGCTCAGCTGGTAGTTTACATCGGATGTGGCGAACGTGGAAACGAAATGACAGAGGTTTTGGATGAATTCCCTCACCTTATTGACCCAAACACTGGGAAACCATTGATGAATAGGACGGTTATGATCGCTAACACTTCCAATATGCCGGTGGCAGCTCGTGAAGCCTCTGTATATACAGGTATTACCATTGCTGAGTATTTCCGTGACATGGGTTACGATGTTGCGTTAATGGCCGACTCTACTTCGAGATGGGCAGAAGCAATGCGTGAAATTTCATCTCGTCTTGAAGAGATGCCAGGTGAGGAAGGTTATCCTGCATATCTATCTTCTAGAATTGCAGAATTCTATGAGCGCGCTGGCCGTGTTGAAACGCTGAACGGCGATGATGGCTCAGTTACTGTAATAGGTGCGGTATCACCGCCCGGCGGGGATATTTCAGAGCCGGTATCACAAGGAACTCTGAGAATCGTGAAGGTTTTCTGGGGCCTTGACGCAGGTCTGGCAAGACAGCGACACTTCCCGGCGATAAACTGGCTGAATTCATATTCACTCTATCCGCAGAGCCTTGACCAGTGGTTTAGAGATAACATTGCCCAAGACTTCCCAGAAATCAGAACCCAAGTCAGCGGATTGTTACAGATTGAAGCAGAACTACAAGAGATCGTGCAGCTCGTAGGGTCGGATGCACTGCCAGTTGATCAACAACTGACGCTTGAAGTTGCTAGAATGATTAGAGAATTTTTCCTACAACAAAATGGTTTCCACGATGTCGATGCATATTGTGATATAAATTTGCAATACAAGATGGCAAAAGCAATTCTATCCTTCCAAGAGTCAGCTAAAGCAGCTATGGCTTCTGGTGCACAGCTAAATGATGTGGTCAACGTGCAATCTAGAACCGATTTGATGAGAGGCAGATTTGAGAAAGGCTATGTCGACGAAATAGAAGATATGGTGAAGAAAATGACCGACGAAATAGCGACTACTGTGGAGGGTAACTAGGAGGAATTATCATGAGTGGAAAAGAATACAGAACAATTACTGATGTCAAAGGCCCATTGGTCTTTTTGAATAAAACTGAACCGGTTGCCTTCGGCGAAATTGTCACTATAAGATTGGCTGATGGTTCGATGAAGAACGGGCAAGTTCTTGACACCTCTGACGAACTTGTTATCGTTCAAGTGTTTGAGGGAACTGCCAACATCAACCGAGAGTCAGGTGTAACTTTCATGGGAGATGTGTTCAAGCTCCCAGTAAGCACTGAATTAGTAGGCAGGATTCTGGATGGCGCAGGCAGGCCAAGAGACGGTGGTCCAGCAATCGTTGCCGAGGAGAACGCTGACATCATCGGTGCTGCAATCAACCCATACAGCCGGCAAAGCCCACACGATTTCATTCAAACTGGAATATCCGCTATTGACTGCTGTACTACACTGGTGCGCGGTCAAAAATTGCCAATTTTCTCGGCATCGGGTCTACCACACAACGACATCGCTTTGCAGATTGCTCGACAAGCCAAACTAAAAGACTCAGACGAAGAGTTTATTGTAGTATTTTGTGCAATGGGAATTACTGCTGAAGAATATAATTTCTTTAGAAGTGATTTGGAGCGCACAGGAGCGTTAGAAAATGCGGTATTGTTCGTCAACCTAGCTGACGATCCTGCTGTCGAAAGAATAATCACCCCAAGATTAGCATTGACAGCTGCAGAGTATCTTGCATTCGAGAAAGACTACCACGTTCTAGTTATCTACACTGACATGACAAACTATTGTGATGCCTTGAGACAAATTGGAGCCGCACGTGAGGAAGTTCCTGGTCGTCGTGGATATCCAGGTTACATGTACACTGACTTGGCTATGCTTTACGAGCGTGCGGGTATCGTAAAGGGTAAGAAGGGCTCAATCACCCAATTCCCTATCTTGACAATGCCCGGTGACGATATTACCCATCCAATCCCAGATTTGTCCGGTTATATCACTGAAGGGCAGATTGTTATCTCAAGAGAATTACATCAGCAGGGTATCTATCCGCCAATCAATGTATTGCCTTCACTGTCTAGGCTAATGGGTTCATGTATCGGTGAGAAGACTACACGTGAAGACCATAAATCAGTGTCTGACCAGATGTATGCGGCGTATGCGCAAGGTAGAGAATTGCGAGGTTTGGTCGCTATTGTTGGTGAGGACGCGCTGAACGAGCGTGACAAACAACTACTCGACTTCTCTGGAGTATTCGAAGACAAATTCCTCAGGCAAACTAGGGACGAAGACAGATCAATTGACGAAACACTCGACTTATGTTGGTCATTAATGGCTTCTATTGACACTAAATACCTTGTCAGGCTAGACCAAAAGTGGATTGAGAAATACGGGCAGTAAACGAGATATTAGGAGAGATATTCATGGCATTGGACATAAAACCAACCCGCAGTGAATTAATTAAACTAAAAGCTCGAATAAAGCAAACTAAGAATGGCTACAAACTCCTTAAAATGAAAAGAGATGGTTTATTTCATGAATTTAGACAATTATTAGCAAACATGATTGAAGCGAAACGCGAGTTGACCGATGCTTACCGATTGGCAAAACAGCGAATTGATTTAGCGAACGCCATTGATGGTGGTCTAGCAGTCAGAGCAGCAGCAATTGCTAACAGTGCTCATCCTGAAGTTGAAGTTGAGCGGAGAAACATCATGGGTGTTGTTGTCCCAAGTGTCAGCGGAACGAACCTCAAATCGACATTTGAAGAGCGTGGAGTTGGATATATCGGCTCCTCTCCATATATCGATGAAGCGAGTGATTCGTTTAGTGAGCTTATCGAAAAAATAGTCAATGCCTCGGAAATGGAGGCAACGCTAAAACGATTGCTCGAAGAAATTGAAGCCACCAAACGAAGAGTAAACGCTCTTGAGTTCAAAGTAATACCTGAATTAGAGGAAGCAAAGGTGTTTATCCAACTTAGACTAGAAGAAATGGAGCGAGAAGAAACATTTAGATTGAAGAGATTCAAGAATAAATGAGTTTCATAATTCTCAACGATGATTAAAGTAGGAAAGAACTACACCCACATATTGTGAGGTGGTTGTGTGAGTAGCGATATTGCAGAGTCCACCGGAACAACAACAGATCAACCACCTAAAATCAAGGCACATCGCGAGGTCTGGGGTCAAAAAGAACTGTTGGAGAGAATAGTCTCTCGTTATTTCATTGTCAATAGTGAACTTGGTGGCACCAAATGGCCAGTTTGGAAAGTCGATGAAAAAACATCAAATGATGTTCACGATTCACTAGATAGTCTAAACCTGCACCTAGATAGTCTTGGATGGATGGCTAAACTACAACACAGTGAATCATGGTTAGTTCAGGTTTTACCAGTTCCTGAGCGGCAATTTCCCTCAGTAAGAACTACAGTTGGATTTTGGTCGTTCTCTTTGATTACTGCAACTATTGCAGGTATGTTATGGATTGAAGATGCAAGGCCGGACTCGGGTTGGTTCACGTCCTCGCTTTTCTTTGACGCACTATTTGGCTATACGTTGCCGATTACAGCGGTCATAGTTCTAGCCTCATTCTTGCAAAGGCGACATGCGCAAAAGTATGGTTTGAGGGTAGGCCACTTAACCCCAATTCCAGATCCGTCAATTGCCTTGTTCTCAATAGGTTTGCTACCCAAATCCCTACTCATTTGGCCCTTCGGTATACTGATTATACCCTCATTGCCGAGAATGGATGCTAGGCCGTGGAAGGATCGTGAAATGCTGGGGTGGAGTGCCCTGATTGTACCGTCCGTGATGGTCATAGTTGGCATAAAACTATGGATAATCGGACTGTTGTTAACCCCTGAACTAATTTCAATTGGTTCAATGCAATATGTTCCCGAAATGCCCCTGATTGTAAACCTGCTTAGCCCAGTAGTAACAGATGGTATCTCAAGCAGACTCGTATGGGCACATCCGTTTGCAAAGGCCGGGTCCATGCTGTGTTTCTTTGGCTGGGTTTCTTTGTTACCAATACCGACATTCCCCGGAGGTAGGCTATTAATCGCCAGAACAAGCATGTCAGAATCGAGAAATTCAACTAACCAGTTATTCTTATTCGCCATTATTCTTGCATTTGCCTGGATGTTTGATGCCTTTGGTGATTTCAATATATGGTTGCCTGTCCTTGGTATAATGTTTCCATTATTGCTGTTGTTGGGCGCAGACCGAAGAGTTCCAATCATACTCGATGAACCTAAAGCAGTCAATTCCGATAGTGTAAATAGGATGGGCATTGTTTTATTCGTTATTTTCTTGCTTGGCTTACCGGGTCAAACCCCATATGCAATGGATGATGATTGGAATCAAGACGTTAGATATGAATTCAATGAAACCGTATTGATAGTCGATGATAATCAATCATGGCAGGGAACTTTCGAGTTACTAATTGTTAATTCCGCCTCTGTAACACAAGAATGGCGAGTTCAATTAGCAGAATATGATGATATGGTATCGCCTAATTGGGATTTCACATGGATGTGTGGAGAAGAAGCTCAAGATACGGTTTTAGAATCTGGCTGTGGCGATCAAATTTTACCAAATAAGGCATCTACAGTCAGTCTCAATATAACCTGGAAATCTTCGCAATATAGCCCACTTGCTGAACAATTGTATCTAATAACTTACATTGACGATGAACCGGTAATTTCGACGATATATCTGACACCAAACATCTCTCAACATGTAAACACATCTTGGTATTTGAATTATCAATCTGATGACGTCATGCGCTGCATCGAGGTATTTTCAGATAATACCAATGACCAAATCAATGTCTCGTTTCCTAATTTGGCCTCAGATTTTGATTTTGAAACTAGAATGTATTGGATAGATGGCTACCAGGGATTGCAAGCCCAAATGGATAAATCAACCAATGAAATCTGCATCAAAGGCCAAGACCCAATTATCTTGTTGAGATCATATGTTCTCAATGTGATAAAACTAGGTAATCACTCATTCCAACCAAATCTTCCTGAACTACCTTTAGAGTTCATAACTCCAGAGAATGGAACAGTAGTTGATTCAACAGATGTTCGTGGGTGGGGCGCAAAATTAGAACCGAGTAGCATATTATCAGTATCTGACCGAGAGTGCCAACCCAACCTTATGGCTGGTACGCCAACCAAACCAGGTGATAACTCTGAGCAGTGGGTTTGGAACACGAATTACCGCAGCAGTTCTCGTATCCCATCAATTCAGGAAGATGATTCTCTGTTGCTGATTCTTAACGACTCCGATGAGGCGAGTGTTTGTTCAGAGGATATGCATCCAATTCCCGATTATATGTTCTCTATAGAATATGGTCCTGAACTGGTATTCGAGAGGAATGGTAACTATTACAGAATGTGGACCTCGCTCTGGGCCTCGGCGGCAAATGGCGAACTTTCCGGTGCAGGCATGTCAAACTTTACCATTCATAATCCAAATAATCATACGACTAGGGTAAACATTGTCCAGACGACATATGGCGATAACGCCAATGAGTGGACGGTAATCCAATCATCAAATCAGTTGGTTTCTGGAGCGAATGAATTCAAATTTTCTCCCCCAAGCAATCTTTTGTCCACACTTTATATCGATTTTGAAGACGGTGAAATATACATTTACTTGGGCAGTTATTCATGAGTGGTACTATGAACATCGCAGTACTTGGTGCCGGGAATATTGGGACTCTTATCGCGGCTAAGTTAGCTAGTAATGATAATACCCAAGTATATATCCATGGCCGAGGGATTCACGCAGCAAAGTTGGCGATAGATGGTATAACAATATTAGGTGTCGAGAGTTTCTCGGTTAACCCAAACCAATATCACATTTCTCTGGCCGATGTTGAAACCAACACGATATTTGACGGCTTAGCCGATGTAATTTTTATCTGTTCAAAGGCAGGTGACGTTGCGGAGTTACTAACTTTGGCTAAACAACTTAGTCATAGCTCGACTAATATTTGTGTGCTAAGCAATGGACTTGGACATTTAGAATCCGCAGTCGAAGAGTTTGGCCCGCACAGAGTAATACCTGCAACAACAACTCACGGAGCTTGGCGTAAAGAACCAGGAATTATCCAATGGGCAGGTAATGGAGCAGTCAATATTGGTCGAACAACTGTTAGCCCAACAAGAAAACAATTGTCAGAATTATTTGATATTATGGAACAGTCGGGATTGAATCCAATTTGGATTGATGATGGAGCTAAATTGATTTGGTCAAAGGTTTTGTTGAACATCGCCATAAATCCGATTGCCTCCATTACCGGAAGAGTTAACGGCGATTTGCTTGAACCAGAAATGTTTGAAACCTGCGTAGAGGTTATGTTGGAGGGTGCTAGAGTCGCTCGACTAGAAGGTGTTAATCTTGATGATGATGACCAATTAATCGCTAATTTGCGTCTTGTTATTGAACAGACTAAGGACAATATGTGTAGCATGCTACAAGATATCAGAAACGGCAGAACCACCGAGATAGGATTCCTTAACCGAATGGTGGTTAACAAGGCAGAAAATTACGGGTTATCTACCCCATTAAACCAATTACTAACTAGGCTGATTGAGGATTTAACATTATACTAGATCAGTATTGTAATGCAGGCCTCGGTTTTCACTTCTATTCAGAGCGTCTTCAATTACCAGATTCGCCACTTGAATGAGGTTTCTCAACTCGATTATCTGTCTTGAGGGGATTGACGATTTCCATATTATGTTAATCTCCTTTTCCAGAAGTTTTATTCGACGGGCGGCGCGATTTAGTCGCTGATCATTTCTTACAATGCCGACTTCCCTGGACATTGTATCTTTCAGCATTGCTAAATCATTGACGATTGGTGAGTGCTCGGTTAATACGTTCAAACCATCTGCGCGCCATGCTGGTAAATCGTGATTGACAGATTCAGGCGGGTTGTCGATTATGTGCTTCGCAGCTTTGTCAGCAAAAACCACGGCCTCTAAGAGGCTATTGGATGCTAGACGGTTGGCCCCATGCATCCCTGTACAGGCCACTTCTCCGATAGCATAAAGATGGTCGATAATCCCAAGGTCATTGGCGATTCTCGGTCTACCAAAATCATCCACATCTAAGCCACCAACTATGTAGTGTGCAGCAGGTGATATTGGTAGGTCGTCATAACCAAGTCTTAGTTGATATTTATCCAGATGACTTTGCATGTTGGGAAAAGATGCTTTGAGCATATTACGGTCTAAATGAGATGTGACAAGGAATGCGTGCTTACCTCCAGTTTGTTTTAGATTCTGATCTATTGCCCGAGCTACAATATCTCTCGTTGCCATCGATCCTAACTCAGAGAAAGCCAGTGTGAAGGAAAATTTCTCTGGTAGGGGTGGGTCTTCGCCTTTTGTAAGCGATTGCTTACATTCCTCTTTCCACAGTTTTAATCCAGCAGAATCAAGAATTACTCCGCCCTCGCCTCGTAACGCCTCGGTGATTAAAAACGGCCTACCATTTTCGATTGCTAGTGCTGTTGGGTGAAATTGAATGAATGCCATATCCTTGACAGCGGCGCCGCAGCGATGCGCCATCGCAACCCCGTCACCGGTAGCAACACTAGGATTGGTGGTTTTGGCCCAAAGTTGTCCGACACCACCAGTTGCGATGATAACTGCATCAGCTGACAAAGTTATGACTTCTTTTGTGGTTTGGTCAAAACACCAAACGCCACAAACGCCACTCTGTGGTTTACCGTGGTGCCTTTGTATCAAATCAACTGCAAGGGTATTTCTCATTAGAGTAATATTTGGATGTAGCTTTGCTGCCTCACTTAACGCCCGTTCGATTTCTCGGCCAGTTGCGTCTTTAGCATGTAAAATTCGGCGCTCAGAGTGTCCGCCTTCTTTGGCTAATTTGAATTCGCCATGTTGATTTTTCTCAAATTTTACCCCGATGCTAACCAATTCATTGATACAGTCAGCGGCTCGATCAATCACATCACGAACTACCGCCTCATTGCATAGACCGTCTCCAGATTGCAATGTATCTTGTATGTGGGCTACCTTAGCGTCAGAATTGGTTTTGTCCAAAATTCCGGCGATGCCCCCTTGTGCCCAGTTGGTTGAGGAATCCTTGAGTCTTTGTTTGGTAATTATAATGACTTTATGACCATGGTTTGCTAATTTTATTGCTGAGAATAAACCAGCGATGCCGCTGCCGATTATCGCAATTTTCGACATAGTGAGCGGTCAGGGGTAAGTTGAACTCTCTTTTGAACTGTTTGAGCGATAGCACTATCAAATCAATTCACCGTCCGTTAAACATGGGGGGACTTCGACGCAACATCGCTACAATCATTGGAGTGTTGATGATTATCTTTGTAATAGCCAATGTCCAATTTGGCCTGGTCGCTCCTGAGTTGATTGAAGGTGCTGATAATTCCAAAGTAGATGTGTTGAAAATGCTTGAGCCTCACTGTGCTATTTCAGAGATTGAAGCAGAATTAGCCAAAGGTAATGATAGTTTTTGTTTAGGTAATTCAGGTGATTGGAGCGGTGCGGATCTATTGTTGTTGGCTGAAGGACTATTTCTGGTATTTGTCGGTAAGTTTCGATTTCCACAGCAAGGTAGGTGGGCAAAACGTTTCCGAAGAATGGCATTTGTTGGAGGTTGTACGCTATTCGGTTTAGCAATCCTCGACCGTCTTGAGTATCTCCCTAAGTCTGTCAGCTCAGAGGGAATTGCCACCCTAATCCCGTTAGATGTTTCACCCCTTGCAGTTCAGTTAGGCATGGCAATAATTGGTGCTTACATGATGCGGGGTCCAAAATATTGGGAGGCAGAAGCGATCGATTTGACCAACAAGAGGCTGGAGAAACGACGAGTTGTAGCCGAAAAATTTCGGTCTAAATATGGCACTGTTGCTCAACCACTCTCGGAGTTAAGTGCTAAACAACAACGAGTAGCCCGCTCACCATTAATGCATAGAGACTCGAAATTAACTATGCAAAGCAATACTGCTCTAAATGTGGAAGCGACCTGTCCATACTGTGACGGCGCTGGTTGCAAAAAGTGTAATTTTTCCGGGTCGATTTAGACATCTTCGGTGAAACTTACCTCCTGCGAAAATCGACGTATTGAGCGCTCAAGACTAGCATACTTTAAGACCCCTAGAGACCCGCTCTAGGGATTAAGGTTGGATTTATTTTCCGCTTGAGGGATGGGGATGTATCTTAAAGCACTTGAAGTATCGAATTTTAAATCGTTTAGAGGCGACGTAGTTATACCTCTTGAACGGGGTTTTACCGCCATCACCGGGCCTAATGGTTCAGGAAAATCAAATTGTGGGGACGCAATACAATTTGTGCTCGGTCCAAGGTCAAATAAGACGATTAGAGCCCAGAACTCGAAAGACCTAATTTTCAATGGCGGAAATAATCACAATGCTGCAAGATCCTGTAGTGTAACATTGGTATTCGCTAACCCTACTCTCGATAATGGCAGAAGGCGATTACCGCTAAACATGGACGAGGTTAGAATGGCTCGGTCTATCCGCTTAACAAAAAGTGGCAATGTTGTTACTAACTACCAACTGAACGGGGAAGATTCTTCGCAGAAATCGTTTCACAGGATACTTGGTGCAGCGAATGCAAGGCCCGACGGATACAATATTGTTCTGCAAGGTGATGTTACTAGTTTAGCGAAGATGACGGCTAAAGAGCGTCGGAAAGTCCTCGATAGTGTGGCTGGTGTCACACTATATGATGATGAGATAAGAAAGGCAGACCGGCAAAAAGATAGTGTTGATGATTATATCGAACGCATCAAACTGTTGGAAGATAATCAAAAGGCCCGTCTTAAAGAATTGAAGAAACAAAAAGATTTGGCTGTGAAAGTTAAAGACCTGGTTGAGGAATTGAATCAGGCAAAAATCATTTCTTACCAAGCGAATTATGCTAGCCAGATTGCAGAGAGAGAGTATCAAGTCAATGAGCAAACGAGATATCTTGAGGAGGCGAACAATCTTGAGTTACAAGTACGGGAGGGGTCCAAAACCTTGCTATCCCTCGACGACCAAATCGGCGAGCTGCAGAGACAAATAGAAGAGTTGACCGGTAGTGATGGTAAAGGGCTGAACAAAATTATCTTTGACTTGCACCTCAAAATTGATACCAATAAAGATAAGATTGCTGATGCCGAAACCAAGGATAGTGAAGAGCAATTAGAAGTTGCTGAGTTAACCGAACAACTCACTAGCGCTCAAAGTGCGCTTGTTGAATTCGTCAATTCACTTGCCTCGGCTAAAGATGACCTAGGAAACTCTCGAGCATCACTTGATGAAGCACAAATGGAGGAGGCTGAGGTCCAGAAGATAATGGAGTCATCAGGCGATGAAACGGCTTTACTGTCTCAGCAACTGACGAAATTACTTGCAGAGCTTAATCTTGCCAGTGAAAACCTTACTACAGCCCAAAATGAAGTAAATAAAACTGCAGTCCAAGCAGAGTTAATTAGCGAACAATTAGCTAAGTCACAAGAATTGGCTGAGGAGAACCGATTATCAGTTGGTGAACTGGAACTACAGGGTGAGGAGTTAACCGGTAGTGGTCCCGGGATAGACCGCAACAAGTTATCACGCGACCTTATCACTGCTCAAAAAAGTGAAGAAAAGCTAGTTGAAGAGTCACAATTAATTGAGGTAAAACTACGAGAAGCCGAAAGAACGAGAAATCGTTTACGCTCGGAAATGGAGAATTCGTCCGGTTCAAAAGGTATGGCTGGGGGTGCTGCAGCGGTTATATCGGCACGTGACAACGGTGAATTAACAGGTATTATCGGTACGATAGCTGAACTCTGTGCCCCAATAGATCCCAGTCATGAGAGTGCTCTGGCAACCGCGATTGGTGGTGGAATGACTTCAATCGTTGTAGAAAACGATGAAATCGCTGCTAAGGCAATAAGGTGGCTGGCAGAGAGAAGAGCAGGGCGTGCGACATTTTTGCCATTGAACAAATTGACCAACAACCGTGTTGCTGGCAAGGCCTTGATGGTGTCAAAAAAGGCGGGTGTTATTGGTTTCGCGCATGAGTTACTGGATTATGATCCGAAAATTGATATTGCGATAAAATTCGTATTGCGAAATACCCTAATCGTTGACTCGTTGAATACCGCTAGGTCCTACATGGGCGGAGTCAGACTAGTAACTCTGAGAGGCGATGTTACAGAAGCAGGAGGAGCAATGGTTGGAGGATCAAAGCGCAAGATGTCAGTATCATTTGGTGGTGGCATCAAAGGCGCAAGCGAAATAGAACGCTTATCAAGCGAAATTGAAAAATTACAATTGGTGTCTGAAACAGTTACTGCCGCATTGCATCAGGCAAGGCGAGAACAACAGCAATTAAGAACCAAAATCAATGAATTAACTGACAGTGATCAAGCAGTAAAGGTTCAGGAATGGCGTTCAGAGTTGAAGCTAGCAAAATCAGCCTACAATAAGTCGCTAGGCGAGGTGGCAGAAAATGAGGCTAAACTAAGAGATTTGGAGGTCTTAGCCAGCACCCAATTAGATGATTTAGATTCTGCTCAATCTATTGTTGCAGATCTTAACAATACAATAGAAAAGACTCGAGAAGAAATGGAAGCGGCTAGTCCTGAACATCTCAAAGATAGATTACATGCTGCGCAAATTAAACGGGTAGACGCCGAGGGTTTGATGGCTCAAGCATTAATGGCATTGGAAAATGGTAGTGGACATGAGAGCCTACTTCAACAAAGAGTCGATGATCTAACAACCCGAATAAATTCGCTTAATGCGGGTATTATTGCTCGTAGCGACATGATTGACAATTTGCAGGCTGCCATTGCCACCGATTCTATCGAACTTAAAGACAGGGAAGATGAGAGAACCCAATTGTTAGAGGAAAACAAGGGACTTGAGGATGAAAGATTGGCCCTGGTTGATGAGCGTGCGAGCCTCAGAACGGAGTTGACGCAAAAGTCAACAGACGCCCAATCTAGGCGTCGACTTGGTGATGAACTTGGGCGCTCGATACTGAGTAAAGAGATTGTAATCAATGAATTGCTGGCTGATATGCAAGCTAATTTTATTCAACCAGCCCCTGTCGAGGTAAATTTGCCTTCTGTTGGTGACGCTGAAAAACGAGTCAGGACCCTTGAACGCGCCATGGAGAAGCATGGTCCAGTCAATATGCTAGCTATAGAACAATATGCTGAGTGCGAAGAGCGATTGGATTCGATGAAAGTAGAATTTAAGCAACTACAAACTAGGCGGACAAATTTGGTCGACATTACACAAAAACTTGAGTCCCAAAGAAAAGCTAAGTTGCTCAAGGTTCTGACTAAGGTAAATGAAAACTTCAAGAAATCATACGAGCTTTTGAGTAATGGAGGCAAAGGTGAACTCTACCTTGAGAATCCAGATGAGCCATTCAAAGGGGGTCTGGAACTTTGGGCTAAACCGAAAGGGAAATCATCCAAAGTCAATCGTTTACAACTTTCTGGTGGTGAGCAATCAATGGCTGCATTAGCCCTGATTTTTGCCATTCAAGATTACGACCCAAGCCCATTTTATTACTTTGATGAAGTCGATCAAAATCTTGACGCAGTCAATGCAGAGCGAATTGCTGAGATGTGTCGAAAGCGCAGCAAGCAAGCACAATTCCTAATGGTTACTCTGCGCAAGGTATCCCTGCGCCTAGCAGACCATCACATAGGAATAACTCATGGCGGTGATGGTTGCAGTAGAAGAATAGTTGATTTCGACCGGGAGCGGGCAATTCAACTTAGTGAGATAGAATCCGCTAAAGATAATCCATTGGACGAAAGAATTAGTGCCATAGCACTCGAAAAGCAGATTGAAGCCAATACAGATATGCCAACAGTGCCAGAACCGTTACCGCCGCCAAAAAGCCTTGGCGGTCTACTAAATTTCACTGAGGATGAAGATGACGAGGTTGAAGGCACTATTTCAGGCCTAATTGAGCGAGCGAATGAGTTGACAGAGGATATCGATGAGCGAAGAGAAGTTGCTGATGCAATACTTTCTATAGACAAAGAAGAGCCCACTGAAGCGGTAGAGGCAATCCATAGTGAAGAACACGGTGAAGACAACTAAAGGTGATTACTTGACAACAAAACAGGCAGTTTTGGATAAGTGGTTTCTTAGACAGGATATCATCAACCAGTTATTGGAATCTGGTGAAGAATCTGAATCAGCCGCAAAATTTGCTGAACGTATAATGCCGGTAGTTGAGGCGGAAGAATCCGAATATCAGTCACTAGAGGACCCATTTGACCGCTCAGTAGCGTTAGTGCTGTCCTTGGTTAAGGATCAAGAGCTAAATCCTTGGGATGTTGATTTGTCGAGTTTTTTGAAAGTCTTTACCAAAAGAGTCCGCTTAGAGGCCGACAAACTGAATCTGCCAGCATGTGGCAGGCTGATTAGAATGTCCTGGGAGGTATTGAATCAGCAGGCTATCGTATTATTTGATCGGGTCCAAAGTATGGATCATGATGATGAATGGGAGGATGAATTAGATTTCGGTTGGGAATCGGATTATGACGACCAAGACTATCTCTTTACAGCATCGATTCTAGATGGCGAGGCTGATCAAATACTTCCATCCCTTTTCGATGAGAGAATTAGACGTGAAGAGGGACGACCAGTCACTCTGGGTGAATTACTTTCTGCATTCAAGGATGCGGCTGATGACGCAGAAGAGCTAAAAATCCGGGAAACTAATCGACTTGCTCATCAAGCTGAACTAGGTGAATACTTGAATAATGTCGGCGGCAGAATGCATAATGAAGACCTCGAAGGGGACATCTTCCGCTGCTGGACAGCACTCAGGCGAACGTGTAGTAAGCAAAGCTCATCCAAAGTAAGAGTGATTGACGTTATTACAGAACTAGGGTCGATATTAGAACAAGAAAACGGGGTTGAGGTCGATGGCTATGGCGAGGAAGCAAAGGTTGCCTCATTCATTGCCAGCCTATTTCTAACTCATCGAGGGTTTGCACTTATCAGCCAAGACGAAGTTCCATATGGAGATATTATGCTAGAGGATTTGTGGCCTAATATAGCCGAATTTGCCGAGGTTAACCGACAAATCGAAGAAAACCAGCGATTGCAATCAGAAACCAGCATTACCGAAGAAACCGGGTCCGTTCAATTTGCAAAGAAACGGGCAGAGAAATTGCGATTAAAGGAAGAAAAAGAACGTGCTGCTAGGGAGCAAGAGTTGGCTTTACAAGATAGTGAAGCCCTAGAGGGTCATGACTGGTTGGTAGAGTAAGGATTTGATTACATGTCAGAGTTACAATTAGATACGTTACTTGAAGCGACACTATTCGGTGCTGGCAGGTCAATGTCGGTGAGCGAACTTTGTGATTCCTTGGGCTATGATGAGGATGAAATGCTAGATTGTTTGTATTCATTACGGTCAACCCTGAAGAGACGAAGGGGTGGAGCATTACAAATTGCTGAGGTTGGTGATCGCTGGGCAATAGAAGTGAAGCCAGATATTGCTGAGCATCTGCCCAAAGAGGCCAAGACAGAGTTGCCAAAAAAACTTCTAAAGGCAGCCTCATTAATTGCTTATCATCAACCTATGTCTCAATCAAGGTTGGTTGAATTATTGGGGCAAAAAGCCTATGATTATGTGCGAGAACTTGCCCAGTATGGTATGATAGACCGGCGAAAAGACGGCAATACTCGTAGGCTAACAACAACTAGAAGATTTTCCGAGGCCTTTGGCTGTCCTTACACAGATCGTAAGAAAGTGAAAGCATGGTTCCGTGAGCAAGTTCAGAAAACTGGAATATTAGATAGTTTGGAAACAAGTGAGGTTCTGAAAGATGGAACTGAATACCAAGGCACTGTGCAAGACACGCTAAAATTCGCTGAAGAGTAGTTATTCACTCCTTAATTCATCGAGTATATTCTTCACCGTAGTTTGAGTTTTTGGGCCATTGTGTGCTTGTAATCTCGATGCAACAACTTCCACTTCATCGCCAACGGCGCCAGCGCTAACTGCCATGTTTCTTGCGTGTAATTTCATATGGCCGGCCTGAATTCCGCTGGTCGCTAACGCTCTGAGTGCGCCGAGATTTTGCGCTAGGCCGGCGGCACACATGATACTAGCAAGCTCATTGGCTGAATCAACTCCGAGAATAGCTAGGTTTGCTTTTGCGGTTGGATGTACTTTAGAAGCACCACCAACAATGCCAACCGCCATCGGTGTCTCAATCGAACCAACCAAATTTCCTTCATCGTTTACTTCCCAATTTGTCATCGATGTGTAATGTTGATTTGCGTGAGCAGACCACGCATGGCATCCGGCCTCAATTGCTCGCCAATCCTGGCCACAAGCCACGGCAACGCTACTTATTGCATTCATTACGCCTTTATTGTGGGTAGTAGCCCTAAACGGGTCTGCGACAGCGAAATGATGTGCTTCGATTATGCCGTTAATGACCTCGAGACCATTCTCACTGGTGCCATCATTGGAAAGTTCCTCTGGTGTGAATGTTGCTTCAATTCTCGCTAGTCGATGAGCAGCTAGATTTGACAGGATTTTTAGATGGACTCTTCCGCCTGTCAGCCTCTCAACTTCTGGGGCAATTAATTCAGCCATGGTATTTACCGCATTTGCACCCATTGCGTCACGGCAATCGACTATAATGTGCAATATCAGCATCGGGCCTGAGAGCGTCTCGATTACTCTGGTTTCGATTTTTTTACAACCGCCACCTAGTTTTATCATTGTAGATGGTAAACTATTGCACAATGCAATAATCTCATCTTTGGCAGAATTTAGGTTTCTCATTGCTGCTTCAATGTCTGGTGTGTCGAGGATTTGGATTTGACCTATCATCAACGGGCCATCATTTTGGCTGTGAAATCCACCATGAACCAAACACCGTTTTGCCATATTTGAGGCTGCAGCGACAACACTCGATTCTTCTAAACAAAATGGGATGAGGTAATGCTTCCCATCGATAACAAAATTGGTTGCTATACCAACTGGTAACGACATCGTACCGATTACATTCTCTATCATCCGATCGGCTGCTTCATCGGACAATTCCCCATTGCTTGCCAAGGCATTGACTTGTTCATCTGATATTCCAGACAGTTTTTGCACTAGTTTTCTCCGCTCAGCGACTGATAATTTGAAGAAACCACTCAAGCGGCTATTCTCTACTGGCATGGTCTCACTTATCTTTGGGATGAGTAGTTGGCACATAAGTGATAGGTTAAGATTGGTTAAAATTAACGTGTTTAACGCTTATACTAACGCGTTAATAATGCGTTAATAATGCGTTGATTCAACCACAAAACCTAGTTGAATAATTTGATTAACAGTAAATAACGGGTTATTCGAACCCTCAATTAGGTTAAACATCAAATACCTCATTGAACGATGTTGGCTTAATGCGTGTTGAAGGTCTGGGTTTTGACCTCCCAAAGTTAAATTCGAATCCATTCTCGGCAATGCCGTTAGAAGGAGGGAAATCTGAGTTATATGTTGGTCGCTTGGATATTCGCCGCCGACTAGCACAACACATCAAATTTTGCTCAACAAGAAGAATACTGATGGTCGGTGATTTCGGCAGTGGTCGCACCTCATTGCTGCGCTGCTCGGCGCTAGAAGCACCAGTATCTGTTCACATTGACCACATCTCTGCCAATAATCCCGGTGAAAGTTTGCTTCAGCGGATGTATTCTGAACTTGTAGACTATGATTTTCCTGCTAACACTGTAGAATTGGTCAAGCGAATGGTCGATTACTCGCAAACTTTTGTTGATAGTTTACCCTTGATAGTAATAGATACGCCAAATGTTGATGACAGCGTATTATTCGTCGCTCTACGAGACGTCTTACCTTCTTTAGAACGGCTCCAGGCAGTTATTGTTGTGGTGGTCGAGACTCGACAAAGGATGGGTATCTCAGAAAGCGTAATGCATAGTTTTGATAACATTGAGACCTTGTTGCCACTATCGGTAGACGAGGTTCAAGCTTTGGTTGAGAAACGCATAGCCTCAGTAACCGATGAGAGTTTTGGATTAAGTCTTGATCATGCCGAAACGCTTCATGCCGAGACAGGGGGTTTACCCCTTGAGGTTGTGAAATTCATGCGCGACGGTATTGATAATTTCCGCTTATCAGAGAAAACCGGGATCACAAGAACTGACATCTCCACGCCAATTGATGATTCCGTTGATCAAACTAAACAAACAATGGTCACTCACAGTGAGAAAACCAACGAAATTGAACCGTCTGATATAATCGATGCGTCACTTCCCTAGAATGAAAGAGAGCCACAAAATGACATTCTAACTATTGAGCAAAGTTCAAACCTATTTGATTTCGATTTAGATTTAGACGGTTTATCTGAGTCTCAGCAACTTGATAACCCTGTAGAGGACTTTGCATATTCAGCGAAACCAGATACAGAAGAGGTGGTAATACCCGCAGCGAGGCCTAAGCCAGTAATTGATGCCGGGGCATTTGGAGGCCTGCTTGGGAGAACTCGAGAATTTGAGGACTTAGACAAAACTGAATCTGAAGATATGGTTAATCAAGCAACCAATGACGGTACTGAATTATGGGTATCAAGGGAAATGATTAAACCTGAAGATAGAATAGAATTCGAAGAGCACAACTCTGCCGAATTGATACATGATGAGGTTGGTTTGGATTTGCTTGACGTGGATGGGGCCGAATATGACAATCTCCCAACAGAACCTTTGGACAAGGTTGATGACCAGACTAATCATACGTTAGGGAGTAACGAAGTAAATAGGCTAATATTACTACTTTCTGAGTTAATCAAACCGACAGATAGTAATGCACACTCAAAGCGTGATAAATTCATCGAATCACTACTTGGTTTGCGGAATGATAAATACGCGGAAAAAATCGATTACGCATTGAATCCAGTGGCATTATCGTCGCTCACTGCAAGCGAATCTTACATACTCTCTATTGCAAAAGTAAGAAAATACTCACCAAGTGATAAAGAAATCTTGGACCACTTGGAAATTAAGCGACCTAGGTTGTCTCAAATTAGCAATAAACTGTTGAAATCCGGCATCCTAAACGCACGAATGAAAGGACGGAGCCGATACTATGAATTGACTCAATCGGCTAAGGCGCAACTTATTGCTTGGGGTATTATGGAGAGTGATGCATGATGTCTTGGAGCATTTCATGGTCTTGGCAAGCGTCTGAGCGAATTTCTGCCATTGCTGCAGTTGAAGGTGGAGTCGTAGTTAGCAATGGCTTGGAACTGACTCTGCTTGAGTCAAATGGACATATTAGGTGGACAGTGAAAACCTTGTTTAGAGTTCATTCAATACACTATCAGAATGGGATTTTGGCCGCCCTAGCAGCGCATGGATTCTACGTAATTTCAACGACAGATGGCCGGATGCTACACGAGGGTAGGTCGACGTTTGGAGGATTTAATGATGTTCTTGCACGCCCTGGCGGCGGTTGGCTACTATCAGGTAAAGAAGGACAATTGCACTTATTTTCCCATGAGGGAGTTGGAATAAAACGTTTCAAAACTGGTAAAGTTAGAAGATTAGTTGGTTGGCTGGATAGAGAACATATACTTTGGCAATCAGGCGACGGTAAGTTATGGTGTGGCAGGCTTGGCAATAATTACTCAAAGCGCTGCCTTGAGGACAGAATATGGAGTTGGGTGTCAAGATTAGATCAGGGAAGGTTGTTGTTACAAACAAGTTCAGGCGAGATATGGGAAGGTGTACCGCATCCATTTGGGTGGGATTACATAGAAAAATTACAATCAGATTCTCTCGAGCCGATGGAAGGAATCAGGTGTGGCGATGGCTGGTGGGTTTTGGGCATTGAGGGCTTACTATACCATCTATCTGGCCTACAAGGTCAAAATGATGGCGTTCTAGGTCAAGCAATGGACTTGGGCGACTTACTGCAGAAAGTCACTGCTGATAGCATGGTTACTGCTACGAGAAACGGGCTCATTCGAATGTGGAAAGCACCTCACCTAGCCGACTCGGAACGAGAAAGCCGATACAAAGCTGCGGCAGAAGCTGCAATAGCGCGCGATTGGGATGAAAGAAAGTCTATGTTTGATAAAGCGAGGCAAGCAGAAGATGAAGGCAGATTGTCACTAGCGGTAGAATTGTATCAATCACTCGGGCGGCAGGAAGATGTGAAACGCCTCCTAAAGCGTCAGAAGGAGGGTGGCGAATGAAGGAAATCAACGATCGAATTACTCCTGACAAGGTCAAACATTATCTAGAATTAACGTCTGCTGCTAGGCAAAAAGCAACTGCGATCCACAAACCAGAATCTAAGCAGGGTCAAATGTTATCAACATTACTTAAGATGGCTGATGATTATGCCAGTGATGCACAATACTTCTTGGAAATAGGGGACTACATACGCGCTTTTGGAGCCATAAATTATGCTCATGCTTGGATTGACGCAGGTATTAAACTGCGTTTGCTAGATGGCCATGGTGATGACCACCTTTTCACTCTGCCATAATTGTTCTATAGACCCTCAATAAGTCTAAGATGTTGGTTCTTTGCCACCTCTACAACATCAATTCCGCGTTGGTATAATCGCTTTTTCAAAACCTTATCAATTGTAAGAACAGCATAGTTGCCCGATTCTGCTAATTCGAATATATGATCATCAGTGTGAGCAGCTAGTTTTGACTGCATAGGGACAGACTTCTGCTGGAGCAAGTCCATTAAGAGGGAATTTTTACGGGGCCTTGATGCATCTATGTTGGTCAATTCATCACTTACTGATTCTGTCAGTATCAGGGTGAAATTACCAAATATGCGCTCAAGTTCAACTTCAAAATTTATTTTTGAATCAATGATTGCAACCCAACCACAACTGTCGACGATAATTTGCTGAGTCATTATACCGCCTATTGAATAATACCGTAACCAATCAATCGCCAGCGTGAGCCGATTCTTCGAGATAGTGACACTCGCTCACCAGCATCGACACAAATGGGGAGTCTTAGCTCCAGCGCAGTACGAGTCTTTTCAGCATTCCTTGTCACACCAACAGAAGTGGCTGTTGCGACATTAATCATCAGCATCTCGTTGTTTCTTAGCGGGTGAATTTTTTCTGGATTTGAGCCATCTGTAGAGACCATTGATTCCATAAGATGAACGGATATTTCAATAGAATCTCTAGTTTCAGGGAGCGATCCAGCAATTGACACCACCTGTCCAGATAAATTGTCCGATGTGGTAATTGATGGGTCTAGTTGTGTAGCAAGTCCACACAAGCCACCTGCATGCATTGTTTCAAGGCTTAAACCGCCACCCTGCATGCTTGTTACAGTAGCCTTAATTGGTTCCCACCGAGTTTTTGACCCTTGAACAATTTTCTTTCCAGGGCCGATTTCTATCTCATCACCAACCTTGAATTCACCTCTAACTATGCTACCTCCGATTACACCACCTTTGAGTTTGGTAGGTCTCGTTCCGGGCCGGTTGATGTCAAACGACCTGGCAACATGCATCAGCGGAGTCTCTTTTCCGTCTCTTTCAGGGGTGGGAATAGTCCTCTCTATTGCGTCGATAAGTATGTCAAGATTTACATCATGGTGGGCTGAGACAGGGATAATTGGTGCACCTTCGGCAACAGTTCCTTTGAGGAATTCTGTAATCTCTTGGAAGGATTCAACAGCTCGTTCTCGAGTGACTAGATCAATTTTGTTTTGCACCACGACAATGTTCTTGATACCAGACATATTTAGTGCCATCAAGTGCTCTCGAGTCTGAGGTTGTGGACACTTTTCATTGGCTGCGACCATCAACATTGCGCCATCCATTATCGATGCACCAGTAATCATAATCGCCATCAGCGTTTCGTGGCCTGGGGCGTCGACAAAAGATACAACTCTGCATAACTCTGCCTCGACATCCTTTTTTCCGTTTGGATTTTTACCTGAGCAGTAATATTTCCCATCCTTTGTTTGATAAAAAGCAGTGTCAGCATATCCTAACTTGATTGATATGCCACGTTTCCTTTCCTCTGAGTGGGTATCAGTCCAGACGCCAGATAGAGCCTTGGTAAGAGTGGTCTTTCCATGGTCAACATGACCTACTAGTCCTATGTTGACAGTTGGTTGTGTGGGAAGTTTTCTCGCCATTCCCCACACCCCTATTTACGAAAACCCTCTCGGGATTCACTCCGATGTTTCCTCGCTTTCTGCGGCAAGAATATCTGCTAGAGCTTTCTTACCGGCTTCAACAACTTTGAGATTGATTTGTCTTGTGTCTTGATTTACAGTATTACCACGAAAGTTTCTGCGCTTTCGCAGGCCGTCTGGTTTGTAGCGGAATCGCTTCTTCTCACCGCCCTTTGTTTTGTAGACTAAACTATGCCCTTTGAAACCAGTTGACCGTGTGACTAAGATTGACTGTCTTGAGCCGCCCTCCAAGTCTCTTCTGAGAGGAGTTCCTGTTTTATCTGCACCACCAGTTATCTGCAATTTGTAACCAGACAGAGTTTTGTCACCCTCGCCTACGAAGATTCCATCAACGATATCGCCGATTTTCTTGCCTAGAATCTGTGAGTAATTGTTTCCCGTAATTTTCAATGAGTATGCTTTACCGTTGCTTTTTGGGTCTGTGTCATTTACGACAGCAACAAACTCTCCTTGTGAACCAGTAGCCATAATCACGCCTCTAAGACACACTGCCCAACAGAGACCTGTATTTATGCTCACCGGATAAATTATGGGCGTTGATTTTGGCTCACAAGCGCTTTTTTATTAGCATTTCAAGCCTGCTTGCAATATCACTTGGTAGGAAATGTGGCATACTGAGATGAGTGGTTCTGCCCCTGCCGCCGTTGACGGTTGAAATCCTTGTTTTGATCAACTGACGGTTCTCCATTTCTTTCAAGTATTTCCACAATGTAGTATGACTTTTCATAGATTCTTCATACTCCTCACAAACTACTGCGTAAAGATTTTCAACATCTCCTGTTGTCATAGAGGTATCCTTTTTTAGTCTGCGACAAATGGCTAATAGTACCAACATAGCGTGTGGTTTTAGCCCTTCAACAGCGTCGATTTCTGAGACCATGTCAACCGATAAAATCTCGTCTTTAGCATGAACATCATCAATACTAATCGCTCTCTCAGTATGGTCGTCTTGGCGTATTTCACAAGATTCTGCGGCAGCCTTTAGCAGTTCAATAGCAAGTCTAGCGTCACCCACTGGTGCCGATTTTTGAGCGATTAAGCGCACTATTTCTTCGGTGTAGGATCCATTCACTAAAGCTAATTCAGCCCTTTGAGAAGCGATGTTAAACAATTCATCTTCGTTATATGCTGGAATCTTTATCAGATTTGTTTTACCCATTCTCGAGATTACTGCAGTCTCTAGCACATCAAGAATCTGTTCTTGGCTGATTAAAATCAGTGACAGCGTCCCCTTGCCTTCCTGGTCCTCATCGATTCTGAGTAATTGGTAGAGTATGTCATCACCTGATTTTCTGAGCATATGGTCTACTTCGTCCAATATGACGATTAGATGTGAGGAATTTCTTCTAGTCAGTTTCCGTAGGCTGAGTAGTAACTCTCCAATCGACAAACCACGATCTGGGTGTCCTGGATCTATTGCGTGCAATATGCGTTGTACTACACGAGTACTAGTTGAGGCATTTCGGCAATTTACGTGAGCGATGTTGATGGTTCTTCGATTAACTAGGTGTCTCTGAAGGTCGCGACAGAAGGTTTTGACCAGCACGGTTTTTCCACTTCCGACCGGTCCTGTGATAACTGCTCTGCAACTTGACTCTGGTCTATCTATAGAAGCGAACCTTGTAGCTAATTGGCTCTGATATTGCTCACGGCAAACAATTTGTTGTGGGACATAATCAAAATCCAGTGGTTCAGGGTCATGAATAACATAACCCGCACCAATCCGGTCTAGATAGTCCACCATACCAGTAAATGCTGTTGCCAACCGTTCTAAAAGATGTGGTCTAATTTACTTCCCACAAATTCACTTTTCAACCCTGGTAATGATATATTCATCAGTGTATTTGGTCGAATTTATATCCGTTTTCCCACTTTTTCTCGCCGAGAACCACTTGCAATTCATACGGAGTAATCATGGGTTTGGCATATTTTACTGCATCATCAATGGCGATTCTTGGGCATGCTGTGTTTACAAATACGTCGACTGGATAGAAATCAATCAATTCTGGACCGACGTGTTCCATGGCCAGCAAAAAGCCTTTTTTGCCCTGTTTTTCGAGCATACGCTTTAGCCTCAGTGCTAGATTTCTCCGCATCTGACCAGGTTTTGCGCCGATCAATATTCCGAATCTATCTTTGTCCATTGACGACATGATTAGTCCTGACCTTTGCCGTAGAATTCTTTCGATTCT
>Ga0160422_10000175_pt1 | contig 36671 bp, 21 predicted proteins | sample Fk160mmetaG_FD_108192 | JGI IMG/M metagenome (GOLD analysis project Ga0160422, IMG submission 108192) | Marine microbial communities from the Central Pacific Ocean - Fk160115 60m metaG | ecosystem: Environmental > Aquatic > Marine > Oceanic > Photic zone | place: The Central Pacific Ocean... | reverse complement strand
GCGGCGCCCCCCAAATCGTTGGGAACCTTATGCTCGGGATTAAAAGCCGTATGAGTTTTTCCTCGCTGGGCTTGGTCCGGCAATCGATTGTTCTCCGCTTTTCCGACAAAAGCTTCCATATTGTTGAGAAGTGGGAAGAGCAGGGCTCCGAAAATCACAAAAGGCAGGACAATGCGTTTGGCCCTTTGCCGCAATAAGCTGACTGAGCCTCTTTTTTGCCACACCATCATCGTGAAAAATCCACTTATGAAAAAAAACAGCGACATCCTGAAACCATGAATGAACATCAAGGGAATGAAATAGAATTCCGACTGATTACTGTCCTGAACCGGCCATATCGGTGTCGGTATGAAGGAGAGCAGTCCATGAAGCGCGATACCGAGGAGCATGGCAAAGGCCCGCAGGGCATCGAGGTCATGGTAACGGGTCTTGTCCATAACCAGCTCAGAGTCGTTTCGGATTAAAGGGAGTCTGGGGAACCTCGCCGCTCGCTTTCCCTTCGAGCAAGCGTCGAAGTTCGCTCATGATCCTCTTATTTTTTTGGGTTGGGTTGAGGGCGAGGTTTTCGAACTCCATGGGGTCGGCAAAATGGTCGTACAGTTCGATCCCGCTCTTTCCTTCCGCCCAATCCGAATATCTCCATCTTTCCGTGCGAATGCTTCTGCCCATGACCGGAGTCCTTAGACGATCATCGGCTGGTCTAAGAATTTGGGTGATGGCGAGTCCATTCCACTCTTTGATGGGATTTTCCAAAAGCGGACCGAGGGACCGTCCTTCCACTGCCGAAGGTGTGGGAATCCCGGCCAATTCGGTCAAGGTCGGATAGACGTCGACGAACTCGACGACGCGGCGGCAAGGTTGGCCGTTCCCCTTGGATGATGGATTTCGGATAATCAGGGGAGACCGAGCGCCTTGTTCAAAAAGAGTTCGTTTCTGCCAGATGCCATTGTGTTCGCCGAGATGGTAGCCATGGTCGCTCCAAAAGACCACGATGGTCCTGTCCGAAAGTTGGAGTCGGTCGAGGGCATCCAGCATCCGTCCGACCTGCGCGTCAACGAAAGAAACGCATGCGTAGTAAGCTTGCAGCGCCTTGAGGCAGGTGAGTTCGTCCAAGCCGTAATGGGGAACGGGACAGTTGTGGGCGAAGGCGGCGGTGGGGATATCATTGCGATCGTGGGGGGGGGCATATGGTAGCCGCAAATCCTTCAACGGGTACATATCGAAATATTTCTTGGGAGCGACGTAGGGAGTGTGTGGTCGAAAAAAGCCGGCGGCGATGAAGAAAGGCTCCTTTCTCTTTTCCTCCATCAACCTGATCGCTTCAGTGGCGACCATTCCATCCGTTTGCTCCTCATCCCTACCATCGGCTGCAAGCCAACTGAGGGCAGCGCTGATCTTTCGGTGAGGCTCGGCATTGAAAACAAGAGCCTCGTCGGTCTTGTCTCGACCCTTTGGGTTAATCGTTCTTTGCCAGGAGGGCGGGTCGTCGAATCCATCCGTTCCGATGCTTGCCGGTACGTTGTAATGGTAAATCTTACCCACTCGTCCCGCCCACCAACCGTGCTTCATGAATTGTTGGGATAGGGTGATCGCCTCGGGAACTTCCTCCCGAAAATGACGATCCAGATCATAGACCTTAATGGTATCCGGTCGCAATCCGGTCATCACCGATGCCCGGGTCGGATTGCAAAGAGGCAACTGGTTGTATGCTTTCAGAAAACAAACGCCGTTGGCGGCCAATCGGTCGAGATGCGGAGTCTTGGCAATCGGGTCTCCGTAGCAGCCAAGGGCGCAGGAAAGATCATCTGCGGCGATGAACAGGACGTTAGGTTTTTCAGCAAAACCGTAAAGGTGAAAAAGCAAAATGCCCTGAAGCAGTAGAGACGTCTTCATTTTTTCTTCTTTGGGGTATTCGGCCGGTCGGCGGACGGTTTGCTTTTGGACCGCTTCATTTCCTGATTGGGGCGCTTGCTTGCCCTGATCTCAGACACATGCGCATCGTAGGCGGCTTGCATCCTTCGGACGATAGCGGGATGCTTTGAGGCGAGGTTCTTGGTTTCCCCTATATCCGCTTGCGTGTCGTACAGTTGAACGGGGTCGGGAGAGGGGTTCTTCGCTCGATCATGACGCTTTCCACCTCTGCCTTCCTGCCAAGGGTAGAATTTCCATTTTCCGCTTCTCACCGCGCCGGGCCCGTGCATCAGAACGTAATTTTCGTGGGGGCTTTTTGCCGTGGACTGACCGGACATGAGCGGCCAAATGTCCTTGCCGTCGATTTTCCGACCGCTCAGTTTTCCTCCGCACAGTTTGGCCAAAGTAGGAAGTAGGTCTATGGTGGCGGCCACTTCCCCACAGATCTTGCCTGCGGGAATCCGACCGGGCCACCACATCACCGTGGGCTCGCGGATGCCCCCGTCATAGACGCTCCCCTTCTTTGCCCGCAAGGGTAGGGAGGTTCCCACTGCGGCTCCATTGTCGCTGGTGAAGATAACCAGGGTGTTGTGATCAATACGGAGAGACTTAAGGGATTTGAGGACTTCCCCGACCGACCAGTCCACTTCCTCAATGGCATCCCAAATCAAGCGATCGGTTCGGTTTTCGAATGCTTGGGAAACCGCCAAAGGCAAATGGACCATGGTGTGCGGAAGATAAAGGAAAAAAGGGCTGTCCTTGTTTTGCTTGATGAATTTGATCGATTCCTCGGTGTATCGCTTGGTCAGGGTCTTTTGGTTGGCCGGATATTCAATCACTTCCTCTCCCCGCATCAGCGGAACCCAGTTTCTTTTTTTGTGACCAGCCTCGACCTCCTCTCGCGTGAGTCCCTCCCGAAGAGTTAGGTTTGCGGATAGTTGGTTGGCCGGGTCGATCCACATGTCATTGCTGTAAGGCACCCCATAATAACTTTCAAAGCCTTGGTAAGTCGGGAGGCAGGGAGGCAGGTGCCCGAGATGCCACTTGCCTACGCATGCAGTCGCATAGCCCTCGGCCTTGAGCATGTCCGCTATGGTCTGCTCGGAAGGATGAAGGCCGTGGGAGCTCTGCGGAAACAGGACTGCATTCATGCTCAACCGTTGATAATGAGCCCCGGTCAATAGGGCCGTTCTCGATCCGGAGCAAACGGCGCATCCGACGTAAAAGTCCGAAAACACCATCCCTTCGTCCGCCATGTTGTCGAGGTTTGGAGTTTTGGGCCCGGTTGCCCCGTTAAAGCCCACGTCTCCATAGCCCATGTCGTCGATGAATATGATGACAACGTTGGGCTTGCGGAGATCGATTTCACCTGAGAGCAGATGAGGAGCCAGGATTGCGAGGAAGAAGGGAAGGAGTTTCATAATCGCTTTGGAGACGGTTCGTTTTCTATTTTTCGGGAAAGGGGCGCACAACCATGGACTGCAATTTCCAACTACCTGCGGATTCGACTCCAAAGTGGGGGTTTGGATCAAGTATCAGCCGATCCCCTTTTTTGAGAATACCAAGATCGCTGATGATGCCTTGCTGATCTTTGGCGTCATTGTCCGCATCCGTGCAATAAATGGCCAGAGGGGAATTCTTTCCAACTCGGAAGAACCCCCCGCAACCTCCCTTTTCTCCTGCGGTCAAACCCACCGATTCGATCAAAACGTCGGATTGAAATCGGATGGCCAAACCTTCACCGGGTTCGACTTGGGAAGAATCCTGACCATTGACCCCCAAACCTTCATGATCCCTCACGCTTTCTCCTCCTTTGGTGGAAAGGAAAAAAGTCAAGGGGGAGGGAACGGGCAAAGGCTTTCGCCAATCCAGGCGGATTCGTGTTTTGGGCGCGATGGAAACAAAACGGTGTCCGCCTGCGTTGCGGTGGAGCAGGGCCGTGGAAACCAATCGTCTGACCAAGGGTTTCAGATTTTCGTCGGGCAAGCGATTTTTGGTTTCCATCGGATCGGAGCTTAATTCGAACAATTGCGTGGCTTGGGCCCGGCCCTCTCGCAAAAGCGAATCATCGAAGAATATTTTCCATTTGCCCGGTACGATCTTACGGTCGACTGCGGGGTTATCGATACGCATGGCGCATGCGGCTCCGTTTTCACCTTCCTTGTGATCGTTGTAGAACATGGGGCGCATGGGCAAGGGTTTCCCATGCAATGCGGGGGTCAGGTCGAAACTGTCTTCGGCTCCCTTATCTCCTTCCCTCAAGTCGGGAAGGTTAACCTTGAGGATGCTGGAAAAGGTGGCGAACAGATCCTGAAGTCCGATCAATTGATCACTCACTTTTCCGGGATCGCCGGCGTTTCCGTTTCCGATTTCACCATTTGGCCAGGAAAGGATGAATGGAACGCGGTGCCCGCCTTCGTAGCAACTGCCCTTATTGCTCCGGAATGGTCCCGTTGCCGTTTTCGAAGGGACTTCCGCTCCATTGTCCGAGGTGAAGATCACCAAAGTGTTATCGAGAAGTTTCTTGCTGGGTCTGCGAGGATCTCTGGTTTTCTCGAGAAAGTCCAGCAACCGTCCGAGGGCGACGTCGTTCTCATAAATATAATCTAGACGGACCGAAGCAGGGTCTCCCGAAACCATTCTTCCGGCCCCCTTGACTTCCTTATCACCGATTTTCCGATCGACGGTGTACGGCCCATGATTTGAATTACTTGGGTAATAGAGAAAGAAGGGGTCAAGGGAAGTTTCCTGATTCCGCAAGTGTTGGTTCAAGAATTCCATCGCATGGTCGGAGTGACGACTTCCCAGAGAGTGCAAATCATAGGCATTCTCTCCCTTTTTGATTAATTGCTTTCCTTGTCCCGTGGCACCGATGACTCGACGGTTATGAATGTGGCCAGGGCCAATTGACTGGTTGGGTGTATTACGGTCCCCTTTTTTGTTTTTACCGGCTCGCAGTCCGGTCGTGCCAGCATCAGGGCCGGACGTACCGTGCGAGCGTGAGGTGAAACGCGCATAATCAAAGCCATGGTCACAAGGCCCGTCGAAAACGTCTTTAGTCAGGTCAGCATCTTCCCATCCAGCGGCCGGTCGTCCATCTTTTCGGGTGTATCTCAGGCCAAGATGCCATTTGCCTACCATGGCAGTTGCATACCCGCAGGAGCGGAAGAGTGTGGCGAGGGTGGGGCGGTCCTTTTCAATCAGGGGATCTCCCTGCACCCCAAAGAGCACCCAATGTTTCATTCTGTCGCGCCATGGGTAGCGTCCGGTGAGTAATCCGTATCGGGTGGGCGTGCAACGAGAGGATGGAGTGTGAGCATCGGTGAAAAGCATGCCCATGTTCGCGAGCCTCTGCATGGCCGGAGTCAGGATCTGCTGGGCGTCGGAATTCTTAGTTAGAAACTGATAGGCGGAACTGTCGCCCATGCCCATGTCATCGGCCATGAACAGGATGACGTTGGGACGGTCTGGGAATTGTCCGCAGACCAGGAGAGGAAGAGCCGGGAGCAACCAAAAATTCTTCATTTGAGGATTGTAGTTGGGGGGTGGGATTGCTTGCAAGTCGATTGCTTGCCTGACTAGGGTTTAATTCAGGCCTGCGATGAAATTTTGCATTTTCTCGGTTATCTGTTCCGATCCCAGTAAAAGGCCTTTGTGATTTTCTTCCAGGTACTTTTGGGCATTGGGCGCATAGCCTTCGAAACACTTCATCCCAATCTTGCTCTGCTCTTCCTTTGCTCCCCCGCATTTGAGTAGCAAGGCCTGCTTCTGGTATTCGATGCGCACGCCGTCCGGCATCTTATTGAGCGAGTCCTTCGCGAATTTTCTTTGGTCTTCCTGGTCGAGTATGAGGGCGACTGTGACGAGATTGCCCTCCAGTCGGATGAATGGGAATTTCCTTTTTAGCTTTCTTTCGATTAAGCTGAGAGTTCGCTTCGAGTACTTGGTCATTTCCGGAATGCGGGCATGCAATTGGCGGTCAAGTACTGCGTTCGCCTTCGCAATCACCTGAGACGCATTCGATAGCCTCAAGGTCTGAGCGCCGCAGAGTCTACTTTTTTCGTCGAGATAAAAACCAAGGTTCCGAACCTCAACGTTTTTGATGAGGGCTTCGATCAAATCCTTTTCGGGTAGTCCGAAAGGACTTTCTTCGGAGCTCAACTTGTTCGGTTCGTGTTTGAGCATCTCGGAAAGCCCCCTTTTGTCGTATTCGAAAATCCAGTTGCTGAAGAAAAAGGCTCTTTCCTGCTCGAGAACGGATTCCAATTGTTCAATTTTTTTTTGATTCAGGCTGTCCTTGGTCGTGACGTCATCCGGTCCGTTCTGAGAATTCTTCCCCTTAGCGAAATTCCCAAATATACCCTCGTACCTAAGGGTTACTCTTAGTTCATCTTTTTCTTCATCATGGACGTAAGTCAGTTTTTCCCGTTCAAATTCAATACATGAACTAAATGAAAAGACTAAAAGGAGAAGAGGGAAATTAAGTAGGCGATTCATTTTAAAAGGATTTTCGATTAATATTATCCAATCAAGCCTTATAAATTTCAGGCAGTAAAATTAGTTTGAAGTAACAAGCATTTCGAAGTCGTACTTTTTACCGTCCAATCCGATAACGGGTATGGTGATCTTTTCTCCTGACTTAACTTCCTTGATAAACAGGGTGCCGTCCTCCTTTAGGGGTTGCTCAAGATTTCTGGGTAAAGAACTTTCACCGGCGCGTAGCCCTAGCCATGCTTGCTTACCGTCTTTTTCGAGAAGAGCGCTAGGCTGTGATTTACTGAGATCCATTTTAAGTAATCTGTAACCGGATGCTCCTTTTCCCTCCTCTAACCAAAAGCTGACGTCGGAACCTGAGAATGCTCCATAAGCCTTTCCGTTGATGCGAAAGCTTCCGCTTAGTTCTAGTTTTTTTGCCCATTCGGGTTGTGTATCCTCGGTAGGTAATTTTGCTTTATTCGAAAATAAGCCAAAGATTTCCGTTTGTTCATCAATCTCATTTGGGTCGTATATCCCATAAACGGCATACCCCTCCAATAGAATGCCATTTGCAGATTCGGATGGTTGCACCGCCATGCGAAAGCCTTGTTTTTCGCCTACAGCTCGCTCTTGTTCCACTTTGATTACCACCTTTGCGCCCGTCAGCGTGGACATAATAGGAGCGGAAAGTACATCACCTTCAGGAGATGACTCACGAAGTTTGGCCGCAATGTTTACCTTTTTTTATCGGTTGACGCATTTGCAAATAGTGAAAATGAGGCAAGGGACAGAAGCAAAATTTTCATATGATGACGTTTAGTTGGGAGTGAGTTTCGTAAAAATGCGGTCGTAAGCCGTACTCTTTAATATCTGGACCTCATTACCCTCTAATACACAAAATCTTGCAACCATATCCATCTTTTCTGCCATTTTCATCCCGTCTTCCGGACCAAGAATCATTAAAGCTGTGGCCCAGGCATCAGCATCTCGCGCAGTGGGCGCAAAAGCATTGACCGCAATAAGGTCGTGCTCGACGGGTGTACCCGTTCTTGGGTCAATTAAGTGTGAGGCACTCCGATTGGAGTCAGGATTTGGTTTACTAAGTCTGTAACTTCCGGAGGTGGCCACAGCATAGTTTCGCAAGGGTACGGAGGCTATACCCTCTGCATTTTTTGTACGTCCATCTTCAAGACCGACTACCCAGCCTTTACCTTTCCTGCCTTTTCCCTCGGCACGGATCTCTCCACCGATCTCGACCAAATAATTATTGAATCCCCAACGATCGAGAAGGTCACAAATGAGGTCGATGATTTCCCCTTTTGCGGAACCGGAAAGATCAAGCTGTAGGGTGGAGAACTGCTTTTGTAATTTTCCGTCGGGTAAGAGCTTCAACTGCGCGAGGCCGGTCATTCCAAGGGCTCTTCTAACTTCCTCCTCGGTGGGAATTGCGATTCGCGTTCTCGAGACCGGACCGAAACCCCAAAGATTCACGAGCGGGGCGATGGTCGGATCGAAGGCTCCATCGGTTTGGCGATGCATCCATTTTGCATGTTTGATGAGTTCGAGCAATTGAGGATGAAGACTCTGGGGTTCGGTTTTGAGGGTGGCGTTGAATTGAAAAAGGGCTGAGTCGGCTCGCCAATGAGAAAAGAGTTTGTCCGCCGCCTCCAATTTTTGCATCACTTCGCTTTCCAATTCATTCATGGAGAAGGTTTCTTTGCTGAGGATTTTAATAGACCAAGTCGTACCAAGGGCTTTTCCCTTTAGATCTATGAGCTTAAGTTGGGGCTCTGTGGCCAAATCTCCGCAACCGAAAAGGCAAAGGGCGAGCCCGAGAAAAAGTGGGACAGGGTTTCTCAAGTGAAAAAGAACAAGAGGAGGGAAAGGCCGAGTAAGGAAAAGCTGAGATAATCCCGCCGGTTCCAGCCTTGGTCATCGGGTTGGAATTCGAAAAGTTTGAGCATTGCTCCGGTGGGGCAGCCATAACGGCAATAGGCCATGGGAACGAAGGCCGAAGCAATCAGGCTGATTAGGGCAAGAGCAACCGTTACCGCTCCCGCGACCTGCCAAACGTATGCGTCAAAGGGTTCTAGCATGGCCAAGGTGTGAGCCGAGGTGGTGAAGGCGAGAAGAATGACCATGGCAAAGAGGACCGCGGGAAGCTTTGTCAAAGAACGGTCGATTTTCTTTGGCAGAAGAAGCGGTCGCTTGCGCAGTTTGCGCATCCATTGCTGGGCTGCCCCGTGTGGACAAAGCCTTTGGCAATAGAAGGCTTTTCCGGTGGTCATGGGCACGGTGAGGGCGGCGATGCTGAGAATTGCGAGGATGGGGGCCCTTTGCCAAGGAATGCCGTTTTGAGCCCATCCGGCGAAGAGAGCCTGAGAAAGAATGTCTCCGTTCGCCAAGCCCAGATAAGCGACGATCAGGATCTGAAGGCTGAAGCGAAAGAATTTTGTCTTACCCCGTTTGGCGAAGGCCACGAAACCTGCAAACAGGATCACGGCAAGGGAACCCGAATCCCTTGCTTTCCATTGTACCCATGGCTTTTGAGCCTCCAAGGACCGAATTCTTTCCCGTTCCCAACTTCGGGCGACTTCAACAATCCCTTCGGCCATGGCCATGCTCGACATGGTTGCTCCGGAAACTCCTTCGACTTCTTCCTCGGTCAGGTTCATGTCCGCAAGTTGGCGAATCGATCGGCCCGTGAAAAGGGAGGCGAAGTAGGTGTCTTCGTTCGGGTAGTCCGCGTAGGGTTGATTCTCGAAACTCGAACGGATCTCCAAACTTTTCAGTGCCCCATTTTGATCAAAGGCCAAAAGGGAGTCGATCGGTCCCTGATAACCGATGATCTGATCGGCATGGGGTGAGGTTCTTCCGACCGCTCCAAGTACGGAACCGTTGGCATCCGTGACTTGAAGCATGGAAGGGTGGGTTTTTGAAGGAGTCAATCCCACTGCCTGCGGAAAATGTTTCCTGATCTCCTCCATATCAATCGGGTTGGGGAACCGGCTGTTTTTTTTCGTGCCGCCGAAACGCAGGGCCAGGGCATCCGCGATGGCAAGGCTGGTCAGGGTGGCTCCCGAGACTGCCGACACATCGTCCAGCTGAGCGAGCCCTTCTCTGGATTTGCCCTGAAACTGTTCAAAGAAAGTGGGCTTCTCGAGGATTGCGTTTACGTGGTCGATTGTATCTCCGCTTGAGCGAATGGAGACGGAGGAGACGCGATCTTGCTTATCCCATATGACGAGAAGATTGGTCGACCCGGAAAAGCCAACTGCGGAATCACCGGTAGGAGAAGTCTGGGTAACTAAACCAATTCGTCTGTCATTTTCGTCAAGCGCCCAAAGTTCCGAAGAGTCGTTTGGGCTTTCGTTTAAGGAAAAGGCCCTAGGTAGAAGGTCTCGGACTTCGGGAAATTCGATGACTTGCCCAGTTTCCTGCAGCCTAAGAAGAAAATCCTGATGAGATAGATGAATCAGGCCTACAATGATCGAAAGAGCAAGAAACCGGGACAAGTTTCGGAATCCACGCCCTGGCCAATTCTTGCCCACGAAAATGATCAGTCAATGGGGTGCAGTTGGGCGGCGTCGACGTGTACGTTGCCGTTGGAGCCCTTTGCGGAAAGACGGACCATGACTTTCTGTCCTTTTCTCAGGGTGATTCGACCCACCGAATGAAAGCCGTTTTCAAAACTTGGTTTTTGGGTCATGTTCACTGTGGAGTTTATTTTGAGCGCTTTGTCCCCAGTCACAACTTCCACTGGAACCGATTTCCCCCGATTGGGATGAGGTTGGTAAGCGATGCGAGCGTCATACTGTCCGGACTTGGGAGCTTCCAGAGTGAAAGTGGCGCTGCTTGCCGGGTCGTTCGAATATTGGTAACCATATGAAAAATAGGGCCTGAGTCCTTGTCCCTTGTTCCATTTTCCCTTAAAGGACGCCTTGACGTCGTCCACCACTCCGGGGAATTTCTTTGGATCCAATCCATTGGGAGCCCCATGCGCGCCCGCCAGTTCCATGGCATCGGAGGGAATGGTGATCTTATCGTGAACGGTGGCTCTGAAGGCCTTGCCCGGCAAGTTGATCAGTTCGATCAAGTCGTCGAGGTAGCGGTTGTAGACCTCGCGGGGGAGGCAGTCTCGTTGGATGCAAATGGAAGCGGCCCGTCCAACGACCTCGCCCATCATGCCACAGGTTTTCATTACCCGGACGGTTCCGAGAGCCTCGTGGGTGACGCTGATGCAACGACCTGCCATGAAAAGGTTTTCAACGTTACGCGAATAAAAGCACCGATAGGGAATGGGGTACCCGTACGATCGATCGACTCCTTTTCCGTGGACGGCGTAGGCAATGAACGGATTGTCGGGAAACTTTTCCGCGTATTGCTTTTTGGGGTAGTGCAGGTCAATGCTCCAAGTGCTGGGCACACACCCATCGGGGAAGTCTCGTTTGGAGACAATGTCCTCTTCCGTAAGAACCACGTCTCCGAGGAGGCGGCGGGATTCCCGAGGCCCGCCGACGTAGGCGACCCAGGTAAGTTTCGCATTCTTGTGATCCCTTGCCCCATCGCGATTCTTCATCGCATTGAAGGCGCCGAAGACTGCCCGTAAATTCCAGTCGCGAATTCCCTCCGCGTCACCCAATGGATCCTTATCGTATCCGCTTTCCCAAAACCATTCTCCATGAAATCTTCTCGGATAGGGAAAGTCAGCCATGTTTAAGTCCAAGGCCCAGGTAGTCTTGGAGAAGGGGACTTCCTTTTCCTCATTCGCCCAAGTCCACATGTTGCTCATGCCCATTCTTCCTTTTGGGGTCATGGTATGATCGGCTCCGGCAAGAAAGCCAACGGTTCCATGTCCAGTGGCATCCACGAAGAGGGTGCCGGAGAAGCGGGTCACTTGTCCGGAGCGAACGTCAAAGGCGTGAACTGCGGAAATCCTTTTGCCTGTCTTCTCAACTTTGAAGGCATGATGGAAAAGTTGCAGGTCGATGTTCCTTTCGGCCCGAACGATCGCTTCCTTTTTGGCATCCTCGAATTCCTCATAGGTGCCGGGAGACTTTTTGGCATGGTCGCAAATCTCTTCAATGATCTCCCCGATCCGCGGGTATTTCCCGCGTCGTATGTTTCCCTTTGCCCAGACCCGTATTTCACTTGATCCGTTTCCACCCAATACTCCCCGGTCTTGAATGAGAACCACTTTACAGCCCATGCGGGCTCCCGAAATGGCCGCTCCCAATCCTGAATAACCGCCTCCCACCACGACCAGATCATAGTCCTTGTCGATGGGCTTTTCGCTGATACCCAAAAGGTCACGCCGCCAAGCCGCGAGAATTTTTGAGTCATTGGGTGGCGTTTTGCCCGAGGAACTCAGAAAAATCGCGTCGCATCTGCCGTTGAAACCAGTGAGATCTCCAAGGCTGATGGTATTTTCTCCCTTCCCAAGCGTGATCGCTCCTCCCTCCTGCCAGTGCCATTCGGCCCCCCGAGTCCCGAAGGTAGTTTCGAGCGCTTTTCCGTTTATCTTGATTTGGAATCGCCCGGGCTGCCCTTCTGCCTTCCAACGCGCGACCCATTCCTTGGTGCGGGCAAACAATTGATAGGTTCCGCCGTTCTTGACTTGGAAGGTTGTCTTCGCATCCCTCACCGGTTCGCCTAATCCATGAGCCAGAAGGTAGGGGGAACCCATTTCACGGATAAATTGAGTATCGAGTTTCCATCCGCCATGTTCGGAAAAGGATTCGGCTTCGATGAGAATTTCTTCAGCGTGCAAAAACAAGGCCGGCGTGAGAAGAAGGAGGAGGGAGTTTAGGAATTTGTTCATGGTAAAAAAGTGACTTTGCGGTGAACATTGTATGCACCAAGGGAAAATGCTTCATCGGCTCCTTCCCTCGTCGAGAAATTTCTGAAGTTCGGCTTTCATCCTTTCGAAGACCTTGGGCCTCTTGTCCGCCAAGTTGTTCTTTTCAGTTGGATCCTCGGAAAGATTGAACAGAGCATATCTGGGAACCTTCTGCCCTCTTTGGCTTCCAAGCAATTTGTTCACCTGAAAGTTGTTGGTCTTCATTGAATCATGGCGTTGCAATTTCCAATTGCCGACTCGATAACCGTAATTCCCTCCTCTTCCGTTGTCTTGCTGAATCAGATGAGGTCGACCTTTGGCGCTGGGCTTGCCAAGGAGAGCATCCATGACGTCCAGGCTGTCCAGGCACGCGTCCTCGGGGAGTTCGACTCCAAGATGACCGGCGAGGCTTCCCGCCAAATCGATCGTGCAAACCATCCGATCCGAAACCCCGGCCTTGATCGTTCCCGGCCAGTAGGTGATGAAGGGCGTACGGGTTCCACCCTCGAAGATGCTGTACTTTCCACCGGAGTAAGGGCCGGCGGCCCGGTGGTCCCCCATCTTTTCGAGGGCTTCGTCAGCGTATCCGTCATCACCGACAGGTCCGTTGTCCGAGCAGAAAACGATCATGGTGTCTTTTTCCAATCCTTCCTTTTTGAGGCACTTCACGATTTCTCCCACGCACCAGTCAAGTTGTACGATGACGTCTCCTCGATAGCTTAAGGCGGAGGTTCCCCGAAAGCGCTCATGGGGAATGCGTGGAACGTGCAAGTCATGAGAGGCGAAAAAAAGGAAAAAGGGCTGGTCTTTGTTTCGTCCAATCCACTCCTTGGATTTTTCCACCCATTTGTCCGCCAAATCTTCGTCGCGAAAGCGGGCCGCATGTCCTCCCGTGTAAAAGCCAATGCGACTGATACCGTTGTGGATGGTCGAGTTGTGGCCGTGGGTCCAGTCCATCTTCAGGGTATCACGATGGGTAATCCCGGTCGGGTGATCCTCGCTTGGCTTTTTCATTCCAACCCATAACGGATCATTTGGGTCCAAGTTCAGCACACGATGGTTCTCCACGTAGACCTGAGGCACACGATCATTGGTGGTAGGCAGTAGGAAATTGTAGTCGAACCCGATCTCACGGGGTCCCGGTTTCAGTTTGTCATTCCACAGAGGTCCCACTCCCTGCGCCCCCAGGCCCAAATGCCATTTTCCCACCACTGCCGTTTTGTACCCTGCTTGTTTGAGCAAATCGGGCAGGGTGTAGGTCTCTTCGGGTATGATGAGTGGTGAACTGGGAGGAGCAATTCCAGTGTTCTTTCCGCGAAAGGCATAGGTTCCGGTGAGAAAGGAGTATCGGGTAGGGGTGCAGGTGGAAGCGGAACAGTAACCGCTGGTGAATTTAAGCCCTTCTCGGGCTAAGCGGTCAATATGCGGAGTCTTGAGATTCTTCGGTTTCGCTCCATAGCATCCGAGGTCTCCATAGCCCAAGTCATCGGCCATGATCACGATGACGTTGGGTTTCCTGGCCAACGCTCCCAAAGTAAGGAGTGCGGGAAGGACGTAACATGCGCAAAAAGTAATTTTTTTCATTTGAAAGGCAGGTGTTGAGGAAAATCCAGTGAACGGGTTGAGGTTGGTGGGGCTCGTTGGGGAGCCTCCGAGCATTCCAAGAATGTTTCCGGAAAGGATTTTCGTCAAGAAGTCACTTGGCCGAAGATTAAAAAAATTGGCTGACCGGATTATTTGTTTTTCAAAGGCTTGCATCAAACGAAAGGATTTCTTTTTGTGGAAAAACTTCCATGGAATATGGACTCATTCCCAGTCTCCTCTCTCTCGCCCTTCTCTTTTGGTGGAGGTCGGTGGTTCTGTTCAAGAGGACCGTGGAAGACCTTCCGACTTCCAAGGTGAAGGGGGTATTCTACGGTTTGAACGAGGTCAAGGGTTCGGTTCAATCGAATGCTCCTTTGCAGACTTACCTAACCGAGCGTCCAAGTGTCTGGTACGAATGGAGGATTTCAGAACGTTGGAGGAAAACCGAGACTTACAGGGATAAGGATGGAAAAAGAAAGACCCGCACCAGGAGCGGTTGGCGAACGATCGATTCGGGAGAGAATTTCCAGCCTTTCTTTCTGAGGGACGAAACGGGGCAATTGCTCGTCGAACCGGAAGGGGCAAAGGTGGACGCTCCCTCAACGATGTCCTGCATTTGCAGTCCATCCGATCCAATTTACTATGGGAAGGGACCGGAACGGGCGATTGCGAATTCAACTCACCGAAGAAGGTTTACCGAAAGTTCTCTGACTCCGGGCCACGCCATCTACGTTCTCGGTCCGGCGAAGCTCAGGGAAGACGTTGCCCAACCCATGATCGCCCAGAGCAAGGAGGCTCGGTATTATTTCATTTCAACCAAGTCGGAAGCCGAGATTATTCGATCAAGGAGCATATGGGCTCTCCTGATCATGCTCTTTTCGTTTCTGTTCTCTTTGGCGGTCCCCGTCGTCGCAATTTCGGCGGAGACCGGATCGGATCCCCAGCAAGTCCTGACCCAGAGCCCGGAATGGGTGATCCTCTCCGGATTGTCCTTTCTAGCCGTTGCGGGTCTTTTTTACCTTTCGCTCCTCTACAACGGATTGATCCGAGTCCGCAATCGGCTCTTCCATGCCTTGGGTCTGATCGAAATTCAACTGAAGCGCCGTCATGATTTGATTCCCCGGTTGCTTGAATGTGTGAGGGGCATCTCGGACTATGAGCGTGAGGTGCAGGAACTTGTGACTTCGGCGCGAACGACGGGAGCGACCGAGACCCGGTTTGGAGCAGGTGAAGTTGGTGAGGAGATAAACCGGGGGGCGAGTTTGGTCGGGGGCTTGTTTGCCTTGTCTGAAAATTACCCGGATTTGAGTGCCGATGAAAACTATGCCTCCTTCATGAAGGAACTGGTCGATACGGAGGATCGTATCGCATTGGCCCGGGCCTTTTACAACGACAGCCTTCTCGCGCTACGGGACCGGTTGCTCACCTACCCTGACGTTTTGGTTGCCAAATGGTTCCGCTTCAGGTCAGGAAAGAACCTGACTCTTTTGCCGGAACCCGAGATCGCTCAAGTTCCCAGGGTTTCTTTGTAAACGTCCCAGCTTGCTGAACTTTGGCAAAACCTAACGGTTCATGATCTCTTCGATTTCCTCGGCCTCGATGGGAATCCGGGAAGTGAGATTCAAGGGCCCTGATGCGGTGATTTGAACGTTATCCTCCAGTCTCACGCCAAAGCCCTCTTCCGGAAGGTAGATTCCGGGTTCCACGGTGAAGACCGAGTTTTCCTTGAAATGGCTCTGGCCGTTGGAAACGTCGTGAACGTCCAGGCCAAGCGAGTGGCCTAAGCCATGCATGTAGAATTTGCGGCATGCGGGTTGATCGGGATTTTGCTTTTTGACCTGTTCCTTGGTGATTAGTTTGAGCCGGAGCATCTCCTCAGTCATCATTTCGTGAGAATCGTTCTGCCATTCCTTGAGGGCCTTGCCCACGGTGGCGTTGGCGATTGACTTTCGAAGGACGCGAAGAACCGACTTGTAGACTTGCTTCTGACGCCGTGAAAATTTTCCGCTAACGGGAACGGTTCGGGTAAGATCGGCATTGTAGTTTGCGTAGCAGGCTCCCACGTCCATGAGAAGAAGATCGCCTTTTTTGCAAGTTTGATCGTTCTGCAGATAATGCAGGACGCAGGCATTGGATCCGGAAGCAACGATTGGGGTGTAGGCGAATTTGCAGCGGCGCCTGATGAATTCCCTCGACCATTCCGCTTCCACTTGGAACTCGGTGACTCCAGGCTTGATCATGCGTAAGGTTTTGCGAAACCCACGATCCGTGACCTCAATGGCCTGCTTGATCAGTTTGATTTCCTCACGGTCCTTGCAAAAGCGCAAGTCATGAAGATGCGGAGCAAGTCGTTCGACTCGATGAAGCGGATAATCGGAACGGAGTTTTTGGTTGAATCGTTGATCGCGGGTCTCAACCGTTTTTTCCGCTCGGCTGTGTTCGTTCTCGTTCAAATAGAACGTGTTTCCTTCCGCAGCAAGTTGCTGCATTACGTCATCGAATTCCTTCACCCAATGAATGCTCCGAATGCCGGAAATCGTGGTGGCCTCTTCCTTGTCGTGCTTGTGACCTTCCCAGATCTTCAAGTGTTCGCTGGGTTCGCGCAAAAAGAGGATTTCGCGGTGCTTGGGATTCGAGGCGCTTGGAAACAGGACAAGAATGGACTCTTCCTGTTCGATGCCGCTGAGGTAAAACAAGTCGGAGTTCGGATGCAGGGGCAGCGTACCATCGGCGTTGGTGGGCAGAACGTCGTTGGCGTTGGCGAAGGCGATTGCCCCAACCGGAAGCCGTTCCGCCAACTGTTCTCTATGCTTGGCGAATAGGGTGGAGTCGATCGGCAGATGACGCATGATTTTTGGGGTTAACGAAGAATCGTAAGAAAAATGGCTCAGGTTCGAAATGGAAACACCAAGTTAGGGAAGTTGTCCGGGCTGGCAAGAAAACACCTTCTCCCGCGCACAAGAAACAAAGTATGGGAATTGGGGATCAACTCTTTCCATATTGCAAACGGTATTGTCTGGGGGTCATTTGCATTCTTTTGCGAAATTGCGCGGTGAAGGCGCTTTGGTCGCAAAAGCCGAGATCATAACCGATTTCAGCCAAACTCCGAGAGGATTCCCGAAGCCACGCGCAGGCTTTCCCGACCCGAGCTCGTAGGAGAAACTGTTGCGGAGTCAATCCGGTCACCTCCTTGAATCTGCGATTCAATTGCCGGTGGGATAATCCGTTTTCCTTGGCCACCGCACTCATTTTCGGGGCATTCCGGCAGTCTCGTCGGATTTGCTCCATTACGGTTTGAATTTTTTTGTCTTTGGTGAGATCCAAGCCCGTTTTCTCATAACGCTGCACCGTTCCCATCACGCCAATTGTTTCTCCCATACGATTGATGATGGGAAATTTGTTGGTTTGGTACCACGCTGGAATTCCCTGTTGCGTCAGAAAAAGTTCGACTAATCCAGTCATCGGTTTGGAGTTTGTCAGAACCCACTCGTCGTCCTTTCTGAACTTGCGGGCCAGAGGTTCGGGAAAAAGCTCAAAGTCGTTTTTCCCCAACAGTTCCTTTTCGGAACGGAGACCAAGTCTTCTGTAAAAATATGGATTGGCGAAGATTAAACGAAACTCATTGTCCTTTGCGAAGAAAGACAGACCGTCGAGCGAGTCGAGTAGCCAAAGAAAGCTTGAGGTTGAATCAATTTCTTCAATGAATTTTTTTTGTCTTTGTGAAATTATGGCTTGCTTCATATGACTAACTTTCAACAAAAAATGACGAAGTCAACCTATCGTTTGGGAAGCGCTCATGGTATGATATGCGCTTAACCCATTGACTTAGCCACAAAGCTCTTCATCCCCCTCATGCCGCTCCAAACATTGCTGGCTTGCCTCGTTTTCCTATTTGCATGGAATTTACGCGCCGACCCCATTCGTATTCTTTTTCTTGGACACGAGAGCGAGCATCATAATTCCAACGAATATTATCCGATGCTGGCCAAGGCTCTGGGGCGCGATGCCATCTACTTCGATTACCTGACTTCGGTGAATCAGGCCTTGGACGACGAGGAGTACCTAAACCGTTTTGACGGTCTTCTTCTTTATGCCAACCATCCCAAACTGACCGCAGTCCAATGGAAGAACCTCTTGGGTTTCGTGAGAGGTGGGAAGGGATTCGTTCCGGTGCATTGCGCGAGTTGGTGCTTCTCGAACATTCCCGAATACGACCAACTCGTGGGCGGTCGTTTCAAAAGTCACCAAGGAGCGGTATTCAGCCCTCGAATCGTAGCGGAAGGACATCCGGCGGTTTCGGGTGTTGATAAGTTGGAAGCGTGGGACGAAACCTACTTTCATACGCGGCACAATCCAAAGGATCGAACCGTTCTGATGGTGCGGGACGCCATGCCCGGTGACCCTCATGAAAAACCCGAGCCCTGGACATGGGTTAGAACCGAAGGCAAGGGTCGGGTCTTCTACACGGCTTCCGGACATGACGAGCGCGTGTGGAGCAAACCCGAATTTCATCAACTCCTCAAGCAGGGAATCCTTTGGGCGGTGGGTGATCAGGTTCGTGAGCGCTATGATGGATTTCTGGCAAATCGAGTTCCGCTGGAGTACGAGAAGCGGGATCACGTTCCAAACTATGAAAAAAGGCCGGAACCCTTGCCTTTTCAGTTACCGCTTTCTCCTGAGGAAAGCATGAAGCACACTCAGGTACCAGTGGGATTTAAACTCGAACTTTTTGCGTCTGAGCCTGACATAGTGAACCCGATTTATTTCCAATGGGACGAACGCGGACGGCTTTGGGTCGTTGAAACCGTGGACTACCCGAATGAATTGAAGGACGGTCGTACGGGAAACGATCGGATCAAGATTTGCGAAGATACCAACGGGGATGGAAAGGCCGACAAGTTCACCATCTTTGCGGAAGGTTTCAATATCCCGACTTCGATGACTTTTGCGAGAGGGGGGGTGATCCTGGCTCATGCTCCGGACTTTCTTTTTCTAAAGGATACCGATGGGGACGATGTGGCGGACCTCAGGGAAGTCCTTTTTACGGGATTCGGAACGGGGGATACGCATGCGGGTCCAAGCAACCTCCGATACGGATTGGATAATTGGATTTACGGAACCGTCGGATACTCCAGATTCAAGGGCGAGGTCGGCGGAGAAGAGTTCAATTTCGGATCGGGTACCTTCCGTTTCAAATCCGATGGATCGAAGATGGAATTCCTTCATCAGTTCAATAACAACACTTGGGGAATTGGTTTCAATGAAGAGGGAGACGTATTCGGATCCACCGCAAATAACAATCCAAGCTTTTTCGGAGGTGTTCCCAATCGGGTGTATCGGGGGGAAAGGGGTACGACCGCCAGAATGATCGCAAGTTCGCCGATATTCCATCCGATCACTCCCAACATCCGCCAAGTGGATGCATTCAATGCCTACACCGCAGGTTGCGGGCATGCTTTCGCGACCTCATCCGGTTTTCCGGAATCCTGGCGCAACCGCAGAGCATTCGTTTGTGGCCCGACAGGTCATCTTCTCGGTATGTATGACGTGCGAGCGAAGGGATCGGGTTTTGAATCCGTCAATGCATACAGCCTGGTGGCGAGTTCGGACGAATGGTTTTCTCCAATCGTAGCCGAGGTTGGACCCGACGGGAATCTTTGGATTGCCGATTGGTACAACTTCATCATCCAACACAACCCAACTCCCAACCTAAACCGTGGCGGATATGAGGCGCAACGCGGACCTGGGAATGCGCACGTCAATCCCAACCGCGACCGTCGACATGGTCGCATTTACCGATTGGTTTACCAAAAAAACCAGGCCCCAGCGTTCGATTTGGAAAATGCTTCCTGGAAAAAACTGGTCGAAGCCCTCGGACATGACAACATGTTCTGGCGTCTGACCGCCCAGCGTCTTCTCGTCGATGGAGGTCACAAAAAAGCAGTGCCTTCGCTCGCCAAGCTTCTTTCTCATCCCGCTCCGAAATCCTTGCACGCGCTGTGGGCTTTGCAGGGATTGGGTTCCTTGAAACAAGACGCCCATGCCAAATGTCTCGTCTCGAACGATCCTGCCCTTCGGCGCAATGCGGTCCGAGCTCTTTCCCATGAATCGAAGGGTCAGCAGATGCTTCATGACGGAGCTACCTTGGCTGACGATGATCTTTTGGTCCGCCTTGCCTCTTTCGTCAAACTGGCCTCCTTTCCGCGTGACGAGAGAACTAGGGATATTGCTTCTTTTCTCATGCGTGTGGAGGAAAATTTCAAGGATGAGTGGCTCCGTTTGCCCCTTCAGGCTCTGGGTGCCGAGGAAGCCAACCTGATGGGCTATGAAAAGGGTCCCAACCTTTTGCCTAACTCATCCTTTGAGTTGATCGATGGCAAGTTGCCCAAGGGTTGGCAGGTACGAACCTACAGCGGGAGCGGTTTCATGGAGCATCTTGTGGAAAGGGCGAGGAAGGCGGTCAAGTCCGGGAAGTCTTCCCTGCGCATCTCATCCAATGGTGGCCATGATACGAGCGCTTATGCCAGCGTGGACCTGAAGTCAGGAGTCCGCTATTCGCTTTCTGCCTGGATCAAGACGGATAAGGTCGCGGGGGGGGGTATGGGAGCCCTTCTCAACGTTCATGAACTGCAACAAAAAGCCATGACCAAAGGCCTTCGTGGAACCAACGATTGGAGGAGGGTGGAGACCGCCTTCGTGAATCCTTCCAATCGACGCGTGAGCGTTAACTGTCTTTTTGGTGGTTGGGGGCGTTCCACGGGCAAAGCGTGGTTTGATGACATTTCCCTCAATGAGATGATTCCCGTTTACAGGAAGGAGAACAAGGTGGCATCGAGAGAGGTCGACCAGAGTCTCAGGCTTGATGCCGTCACCGGCCTTCTGTTCAGCGAGACTGAGCTCAAGGCCAGGCCGGGTCTTTGGACAAGCCTGCGTTTCGGCAATACCGATAACATGCCGCACAACCTTGTCATCGTAGCTCCCGGAACTTACGAATCAGTCGGAGCCGCTACGGACCTCATGCTTTCGGATCCCGACGCCGGATCCAAAAATTACGTGCCCGATGATGCGAAGGTAATCGCCCAGACCCCCATGGTTCTTCCCAAGTCTACCTTCGAACTTGTTTTCAAGACCCCCGAAAACCCCGGTCGGTATCCTTTTTTATGTACTTTCCCCGGGCATTGGCGATTGATGAAGGGAGTACTGATCATCTTGCCTTGACCCTCAACCATTGATTTCACTTACACCTTAACCAAAAGCAAACACCCCATGAGTATCGAAAAACCAAAAGTAGCAATCATCGGACTGGGATTCGGCGCCGAATTCATTCCTATCTACCAAAGGCATCCCAATGCTGAAATCGTAGCCTTGTGTCAGCGGAATGAGGAAAACCTGAACAAGGTCTCCGACGAATATGGAATCGCAAAGAGATTCACCAAGTACGAGTCTCTTCTTGAAGATCCGGATATCGATGCGGTCCATATCAATACCCCAATCCCTCACCATGCGGAAGCCACCTTGCAGGCCATGCGGGCAGGAAAGCACGTCGCCTGCACCGTGCCGATGGCGACTTCGGTCGAGGATTGCGAATCCATCGTTCGTTTTTCCGCGGAGAGTGGGATGAAATACATGATGATGGAGACCGTCGTTTATGCCCGGGAATTTCTCTACATGAAGGAACTCTATGACAGCGGGGACCTCGGTAAGTTGCAGTTCCTCAAGGCGAGTCATCAGCAGGATATGGACGGCTGGCCGGGGTACTGGCCCGGTCTTCCTCCAATGCACTACGCCACTCATTGCGTGGGGCCCGTACTCGGTCTGGGAAGGCATGAGGCGGAATACGTCAGTTGTTTCCCGAGCGGAACCATTCGCGAGGAGATGCACGGGCATTACAATTCACCCTTCGCCGTGGAAACCACCCATCTCAAGTTCCGCAACAGTGACTTGAGCGCCCAAGTCTATCGATCTCTCTTCGACGTTGCCCGCCAGTATCGCGAGAGCTTCGAAGTGTACGGATCCCAAAAGGCGGTGGAATGGCCGCTGGTCGAAGGTGAACCTTTGGTCGTGCACACCGCGAAAAAACCCGAACCTGAAATTCCGGAAAAGGTGGAATGCCCTGATTTTGCGAAATTACTGCCCGAGGAAATCGCCCCATTCACTACTGGAGGGGTTTACTCCAATGAGGATGGTGAAGAACATTTGAGTTTCACCCAAGGCGCAGGTCACGGCGGTTCGCATCCTCATCTCGTTCATCAGTTCGTGGAGTTGCTCCGTGGCGAAGGGGAGGGCTATCCCAATGCCGTTCAATCCGCAAATATCACACTCACCGGTATCCTTGCTCATGAATCCGCCCTCAAGGGAGGTGAGCTTATTCGCTTGCCTGACTGGAGCATGACTTCCTGAGCAGGTCGGAGCCGAAAAGCTCGGAATGAAAAAGTTGTTCATGGGCTTGCTTGCCTTGCCTTGGGTTTGGACCTTTGCGGAAACCAAGCCGAACGTCCTGTTCATCAGCATTGATGACTTGAACGACTACATCTCTCCTCTGGATAATCATCCTGGAATCAAGACTCCGAACTTCGAGCGCTTGGCTGGTCGTTCGGTTACCTTCGCCAACGCCCATTGCGCATCTCCCGCCTGCCACTCCTCTCGCGTTGCGGTGATGACGGGAGTGCATCCGGTCCGTTCGGGGATTTACCGTAACATGTTCGGAGCTCATGGACCCCGTTGGCGTCATGAATCAAAGGTCTTGGAAAAGGCTGTGGTTTTGTCTCAGCATTTTCGGGATCATGGATATTGGTCTGCGGGGGGGGGGAAGATTTTTCACACGCTTCAATGGACTCCCGGAGATTCCCAGAACGATCCCGATGCCTGGGATGAGTACCGCGGAGATCCCTTGGATCCCATTTCAGCGGATTGGCCCAGACCCGAGAGTACCAAAATTGATCAGAATCAGGGATTCGTGGGCAAGCGTCCCTTGGGTAATCACTACTTTGGGGCAGCGGTGATTGAGCAGGAAGAGGAGACCTATGGTGATCATTTGGTGGTGGATTGGGCGATCGAGCGGATGAAGGAAAAAAGAGACAAGCCATTGTTTCTGGCAGTGGGTCTGTTCCGTCCCCATATTCCCTTCGAGGTTTCCCAAAAATGGTTCGATCTTTACCCCATGGAAAAGGTTCAACTTCCGAAATTCTTGGATAATGATTTGGAAGACGCCCGGCCCCATGGAAGAATGAGTTGGCACAAATGGGTGACCGATAACAAGCAATGGAAGCATCTTATGCGGGGCTACCTTGCCAGCATCAGCTACGTGGATCATCAAGTTGGTCGTCTGCTTGACGGTTTGGACTCCTCCGGTCTGAAGGGCAACACCATCATCGTTTTGTGGACCGATCACGGTTTTCATATCGGGGAAAAGGAAAACTGGGAAAAGTTTGCGCTCTGGGATCAGACGACTCGGGTGCCCTTGTTCATTCATGCTCCGGGTATGAGCGCGGATGGTCGCAAGTCCCGTCAGCCTGTTACTCTGACCGATCTTTATCCTACTTTGTGTGACCTTGCCGGTTTGCCGACGCCCGTCCAATGTTCGGGAGTCTCTCTCGTCCCTCAATTGAGAAATCCCGACAAAAGGAAAAAATCCCTTTCTCTCACCTCCTTTCAATTTTGGGGAGATTCCGCTCCCGCTCATGCGGTCTCCGATGATCGTCACCGTTGCATTCGATATCCGGATGGGTTCGTGGAATTGTATGACTTGAAATCCGACCCCCACGAATTCACCAATTTGGCTGCAGACGATAAGTATTTCAGAATCAAAAATAGGCTTTTGACGGGGATGCCCAAAGAGGTAGCGGAAATGGCAAAAATCCCCAAGATCTCTCCCTGGAATCGGCAACGAGGCCATCGCTCGGGGCAGGCATTCACCCATGCGAACAAGCCCTTTGTCTTTTCATTCGAGGTGAAACCCTCCAAGTCGAATTCCGTGGGAGTGATCGCAAGTTGTGGGGGGATCGTCAATGGATACTCCATTTACGTCAAAGAGGGTCAGTTGAGATTTGCCATTCGGCGGAACAATCGTCTTCACGAAATAGGCGCACCCGTTCCCGAAGAGGATTTCGTCGTATTGGTTATGCTTGAGGCCAGTGGTGGGATGAGTCTCGAAATCAATGGGCGTCTTCAATCAAGTGGGGATGCAGGTGGGCTCATCGGGGTTGTTCCCAATGAGGGTTCGGCCATCGGACGCGATGACTTGACGCCGGTCGGCCGGTACTCGCCCCCCTTTGCTTATCAGGGTGAGGTCCGAAGAATCGCAAGGTGAAACCCTCTTATCCGCTTTTCCAAACCTCCAAAGGAAATAGTATGTCCATATCCTTTCTAATGATCCATTATTTCGATTCCGATCTTGTCCGTTTATGAAAAAAAGCAAATATCCTTGGAAGGCGGTCCTTTTGGCACTGGCAAGCGTACAGCCGGTTCAGGCTGTTGAAATGAACCGTGAACTTGGCTTGATTTTTCAGGCGCTTGCCAACAGCGAAAGTCCGGAGGTTCAGGCAAATCTTCTTCGGGGTACCCTGGCCGGACTTTCGGGCAAGCGGGATTTGTCACCTCCCAAGTCATGGCATGCCTTGCGCGGCAAACTCGTTCGTTCCAAGAGTCCTGAAGTGGTCAAGTTAGCTGGCCAACTCAGCCAAATCTTTGGAGATCTTTCCGTAAGTGAGGATGCCTTGAAACTTGTTCTTAATGAAAAAGCGGAGGCTGAAGAACGAAAGGAAGCGCTTGTGGGTCTGGTTGCAATGCGGTTCGAGGAGCTTCCGAAGAACCTCAAATCATTGCTTGGCACACCCTTGCGAATCGATGCGATTCGGGCCTATTCCTCCTTTGATTATTCGGAAACCGCCAAGGATTTGCTCTCGGAATATGAAAAGTTCGATACGATTGCCAAACGGGCCACGATTGATACTCTCGCATCAAAGAAGTCCTATTCCCGAGCAGTGCTCGAAGCTATGCGAAAAGGAAAAATCGCCAAATCGGATATTCCGAACTACACCGCCCGCAGTTTAAATGAAAGCTTGGGGGAATCCTTCCGAGAAGCATACGGAGAACTGATCGAAATGGGCGAGCTTTCGAAAATTGGCATTAAGCCCGTCAAGCCGATGCCCGATGGTTTTGCAGATGCGCGCCGAATCGACGTAGGGGTTTTGCCCGGCTTGAAATTCGACACCTCTCGCATCAAGGCAAAGGCCGGTGAAAAAGTTTACTTTGTTTTTCCCAACGACGATTCCAGCGGTATGATGCATAATCTCGCCATCATCACTCCAGGTTCAAGCCAGACCGTAATGGACGCTGCCGTTGCCATGGGCGCCACGGGTCTCAAGAAAAACTTCATTCCGGAAATACCCGAACTCCTTGCCTCCACTCCGCAGGTTGCCCAAGGTATGCAATACACTCTCTATTTCGCAGTGCCGGAAGAACCCGGAGACTACCACTTCATCTGCACTTATCCCGGGCATGGATTGATCATGCAGGGTGTTTTCGCCGTTGAGTAATCCAACCTGACGAATCCCAGTTTCAAATGATGTCCGAGAGCCTATCCCAAACAATTGCAAATCCCCGAAATCATGGATCTTATCGCCCGCAAGTAACCCAGAAACCAAGCGCCGCTCCAATGAAAACGATCTTTTCCTTCCTCCTTCTCTGTCAATTCCTTATTCCGATTATGGGGGCGGTGAAGACCAGCAACGCTCCTTTCCTAAAGCCCGACGAGGCCATCGCAAAGATGAAGATTCTCAAGGGGTTCGAGGTCAAGGCTTTCGTATCCGAGCCCGATATTGGAGAAGCCATTGCCTTTTGTTTCGATTTCAGGGGACGTCTCTGGACGCTTGAGAACTACAACTACCAAACACGTAAAGCCCACAGCGAAGACAAGAGAAACCGCATTCAAATTTTTGAGGACGTTGACGGGGATGGTGTGTTCGATAAGAAGAAGACTTTTACCGAGAACCTGACTTTCAGCTCCGGCATTGCCGTCGGAATGGGAGGAGTTTACGTTGGGATGCCTCCGGAATTGATTTTCATTCCCGATGCCGATGGGGATGACAAGCCCGACGGTCCGCATGAGGTTCTTCTCGACGGTTGGGGAATTCAGGATCGGCATGAAACGCTGAACAGTTTCATATGGGGGCCGGACGGTTGGCTCTATGGCTGTCATGGAGTTTTCACTCAGTCTCGTGTTGGTCGTCCCGGACAGAAGGATGAGGATCGGCAATTCATCGATGCGGGGATTTGGCGGTTTCATCCTCATTCGAAGGAATTTGAAGTCTTCGCCGAGGGTTTGTCCAATCCTTGGGGGTTTGATTTCAATGACATGGGGCAGGGCTTTGCCACTTGTTGCGTGATTCCTCATCTCTTCCACGTCGTTCAGGGCGGGATTTATCACAAGCAAAGCAAAAGGAACGTCAATCCCTTCGTGTATGACAACATCAAGACCATTCGCGACCACGTTCACAAGTCAGCGCATGGGGGAGCTCGCTTCTATTTGGCGGACGTTTTTCCGGAGAAATACCGTGATCAACTTTTCATGTGCAACATTCACGAACATGCGGTTTTGATCGACTACATGGTTCCAAAGGGCTCGAGCTTCATCGGGAAGCACGGTCCGGACTTTATGCTCGCAAACGATTTGGCCTGGGTGGGTTTCAGTGTGGAGACCGGTCCGGACGGCGGAATCTACATATTGGATTGGCACGATCAAAATATTTGTGGAAATGAGATCAGGTTCGCCAATTCCGCAAGAGTCTACCGCATTATGCCCAAAGGGGTGAAAGGTCCCAAAGCCTTCGATCTGGAAAAGCTCACTGACCTTGAACTCGTTGAGATGCAGGACCACGCAAATGATTGGTACGTTCGTCAGTCCCGCACCATTCTTCACCACCGAGCCATTTCCGGAAAACTCAGCAAGTCATCGGTGCATGCCAAACTCAAGTCCATGCTGACAAATGCCAAAACCATAGGAAAACGCTTGCGTGCTCTTTGGGCCCTTCACGTTACCGGCGGGATCACTCAGGAGCATGCCCTGTCCCTGCTTGATGATTCCGAACAATACGTCCGGGCCTGGACCATTCAATTTCTTGCCGAAGGAAAAAAACCTTCCGGGGCTGTAAGGGCAAAATTTTCGCAGATGGCAAAGGCGGAAACTTCACCCGTAGTCCGTCTTTACCTGGCCAGCGCCCTCCAGCGAATGCCCTACGATCAGCGCTGGAATATTCTTGAGGCCTTATCCAAATACGGGGAGGACAGGGAGGACAACAATATTCCCCGCATGCTTTGGTTGGCCTTGGAGCCCATGGTTGTCCAAAATCCGCAAAAGGCCCTGGCATTGGCCTCTTCGTCAGACCTTCCTCGCTTGCAGGAGTTCGCTCCCCGCCGACTGCTTGGGGGATTGACGGTCCACAAGTCCAACCAACGGTCGCCCACAAAATCAAATTTAGCCAATTGGCAAAAACTGATTCAAAAAGCAGCTCAGAAATTTTCCATAAATGGCTCCGGAGAGGGTGGAGTCGTTCGCTTCGACAGCTTTCGCAACAAGACCGCTACTCGAACTCATCCGATTGGGAAGGGAGTCCCCTCAGTACTGAGTCGTAAGATGATGATAGGCGAAGACGCGAAAACACTTCTGCGGGCCACCGTCAGTCACCATCCTCACGGAGACTGGGAATTAAGGGTTAAAGTAAATGGAAAGATCATTTCCAGAGCCGAGGTGTCTTCCAAGACCGTCACCGATGAATGGCTTACCCACGAAGTGGACTTGTCTCCCTATGCAGGAAAGGAAATCAACTTGCAATTGGAGAATTATCCTACGGATTGGCGAAACGAATGGGGGTACTGGCACAAGGTTACGGTAGGTCCGGCACCCCTTGCTTCTTTCAATAAATCATCTTTAAACCAGAAGAAAAAAGTAATTTTCATTTCAGGCAAACCCAGTCACGGGTGGATGAAGCATGAACACCGGGCGGGCAACATGATTCTGGCCAAGCGGTTGAACGAGTCCGGTTTGCCTGTCGAGGCGGTGGTCTTGAAAGACGTTGGGTACCCCGAGGACGCATCCATTCTCCAGGATGCCTCCACCATCGTGATCTTTTGCACGGGCCATGGAAATCACTTGCTCAATCCCAAGCTCAGGGAATTCGACGCCCTGATGAGAAAAGGAATCGGTGTGATCATGATTCACTGGGCGACTGAAGCGGTCAGCGGAGCCCCCGGTGATAAGTTTCTCGAATGGATGGGTGGGTTCTGCGATCTCAACTGGTCGGTCAACCCTCATTGGAAACCCAATTTCAAACCGCGTATGCATCCCATCTGGAATGGCGTGCAACCGTTCAGTGTGGATGACGAATGGTATTATCACATGCGTTTCGTGGAGGATCGCAGAGGATTCACTCCCATTCTCACCGACTTGCCGCCTCCCGAAACCTTGAAGCGCCCGGACGGTCCCCGCAGTGGTAACCCAGCGGTACGCAAGGCGGTGGCCAACGGGGAGACTCAGCACGTAGCTTGGGCTTACGAGCGACCTTGGGGAGGGAGGGGGTTCGGGTTCACCGGGGGCCATAACCACGTCAGTTGGCAGGACGACAACTACCGAAAGATCATGCTCAATGCGATTCTGTGGACCGCAGGTATGGAAGTTCCCAAGGATGGCGTTCACTCGTCCACTCCCAGTGATAAGGAGATCGAATCCAATTTGGATCCGGATCCAAAGAAGAAAAGGAAATCATGAACTCCTTTTTTCGATCTTGGCTACTTTTCCTCTGGGTACCTTGTCTAGCTGAAGAACTTCGACCCAATATCCTGTTTTGCATTTCCGATGACCAGTCGTATGCCCATACCGGAGCGAACGGTGACCCCATAGTCAAGACGCCCGCTTTCGATCGGGTTTCGCGGGAAGGGATTCGCTTCACTCATGCCTTTTGCGACGCTCCAACCTGCGGTCCTTCCCGAAGCGCCATCCTTACCGGGCAATCGATCTGGCGTTTGGAGGAAGCGGGTAATATTCACAGCACCTTACCGAAAAAGTTCATCACCTACACCGAGGTCCTTGCGAATGCGGGATATTCCGTTGGCTTTACCGGCAAGGGGTGGGGGCCCGGACGCTTGGCGGTCGGCGGTCGGGATATGAATCCAGCCGGCATGGAGTTCCAGATGCGTCGACTGAAGCCTCCTTTCAAGATGATCAGAAATGCGGACTATGCCGCCAACTTCGATGATTTTTTGGCTCAGGTAAAAAAGGATCAGCCGTTTTGCTTTTGGCTGGGCACCAGCGAACCGCACCGAGGATACGAAGTGGGTGCAGGCAAGCGAACCGGCAAGGATCCGACCAAGGTGATTGTTCCGAAAATTTTCCCCGACCATCCGGTGGTGCGCAACGACATACTCGATTACTACGTCGAGATCGAGCATTTCGACAAAATGGTTGCTCGGGCCTTGAACTCCTTGGACAAAGCCGGTCAAACGGACAACACCATTGTGGTCGTGACCAGTGATCACGGGATGCCTTTTCCACGGGCCAAGGCCAGCCTTCATGACCAAGGCACTCGAGTACCCCTAGCCATTCGCTGGCCAAAGGGTATACGGGAGCCCGGCCGTGTCTTTTCCGGTCTCGTGAATCTGAGCGATCTTGCCCCTACCTTTTTGGAGGCGGCCGGCTTGGCGGTTCCAAAGATGATGAACGCAAACAGTTTGCATGATATTATCGAGAAACAGCCAAATACCACCCGTTTGACCGCCTTCATTGCCATGGAACGTCACGACGGGTGCCGCAAGGGAGGGAAGGGCTATCCGTCCCGGGCAATCCGAACCAAGGACTATATGTACATTCTCAACCACATGCCTGACCGCTGGCCGGCGGGTAACCCGGACCGTGAATTCTGCGCCCGTTTCATTCCTTTCGGCGAAGTTGATTCCTCACCCACCAAGACCTTGTTGATGGATAACCGGAATAAGCCCGAATTCCAACGCTTTTACGACCTAGCTTTCGCCAAGCGACCAGCCGAGGAACTCTACGACTTGAAAAAGGATCCCGACCAAATCAACAACCTCGCCGGCAAGCCGCAATACGCCAAGATTCAAAAGAAACTTAGCGTTCAACTTCAGCAACGCTTGAAAAAAACCAAGGATCCGAGGGCTCTCGGACTGGATGCGCCCTGGGACTACTATCCCTACTACGGTGCGATGCGGAACAAAAATTGGGCGGTCGATCCCAAGCCACTTTCTCGCGATCGCAAGTGATTGCCCAGGGACTTTTTCTGAGATTGTATTCGAATGAAAATAATTCCGTTATCCTGTTTTGCAGTTTTGTTTTCCCTTTCGAATTACGCTGCCGAGAAGACGGAAGTCTTATTCTTCAGTGGTGGAAGTGGACAGCCGGATTCCGGTCACAACGGTCGCATCAATCATCATCAACTGATTCCCAAGTTTCTCCGATCCGGCATCAAGATGACCTACACCTCGGACTTGAATCATTTGAACCCCCAAAACCTCAATCAATACGATGCGGTGGTCTTATACCGGGAATTTGGCAGTGGTCATCTGGAACAACTGCAGTCCCTGATTGATTTCGTTGGCAAAGGCGGTGGGTTGGTCGCACTTCACAACAGCTGCGCCGGTTCGCACAACAACCCAAAATTCATTGAGTTCATCGGCGGACAATTCGACCGGCATGGAAAAGGTTGGTTCACTGCAAGGCACGTCAGGGAACAGCAGGATCATCCCGTCTTGAGGAACGTTCCCGAATTTGAAGTCTTTGATGAAACTTACGTTCACAAGAATTTGAGTGAAGACCGCACCGTCCTGATGATACGGGATGAAAAAGGTCGTCCCGAACCATGGACCTGGGTTCGGAAGCATGGCAAAGGCAGGGTTTTTTATTCCGCTTATGGACATGACATCCGCGTATGGGAAAATTTTGATTTTCAGAAACTGGTTACTGCCGCCACCCTCTGGGCCGCCCGAAAACAAGAAACCCTGGACTCTCGAATTCCCAACTTCACCTATCTTCCCGATACCAATTCCTGGTTTCATAATTATGAAAAGAGACGCAACCAGCTCATCCAGCAGCAACTCAAACCAAAGGAATCTCTCCATTGTATGGTTCTTCCCGATGAATTTGAACTGGATCTGGTTGCCCACGAGCCGGATATCATGAATCCGATCGATATGACCTGGGATGACCGGGGCCGGATGTTTGTCGCGGTCACCATGGATTATCCAAGAATCAAAAAGGAAGGAAGTGATCGTGTCTTACTTTGCGAAGACAAAGATGGGGATGGCGCAGCGGATTCATTTACCACTTTTGCGGAAGGATTCAGCCTTATCACTGGGATGTGTTGGGTTAATGGTGGACTGATTTTGGCGCAGGCTCCTGATATGTTCTTTGTCAAGGACACCGATGGCGACGATCGGGCAGACCTCATCAAAAAGATTAACACAGGTTGGGGGACCAACGACACCCATGGCGGCCCATCCAATCTGAGGTATGGTCTTGATAATAAAATCTACGGTTGTATTGGGGGCGGGGGGTACGATCTAGGGAAGTCCCTGTTTTCAGGGGGCATTTGGAGGATGGAAGTGAATGGATCCGGGTTTACACCCATCAGTAATTTTGGGGGAAATAGTTGGGGCTTGGGAATATCCGAAGATTTTGAACTCTTTGGGTGTTCCGCCAACAAAAACCCTGCCTATCACATCCATGCTCCCTATCCCTATTTTGAGGCATTGGGTCTCAAAAAAGAAAAAGCCCGCCGCATCTTTGATTTCGAAACCCATTATCCCCTGACCGTTACCCGAAAGTATGACCACTTCGGTTCCTATACTTCAGCGGCGGGCTTCGATATCTACACCGCTCGCTCCTTTCCCAAATCGTTTTGGAATCGAACCGCTTTTGTGGGTAGTCCGACTGGTAAGCTTTTGGGCCAATTCCATTTGGAGCCCGACGGCAAAGGCTCCTATCGGGCCCGCAATGGAGGCAATTTTGTGGCCAGTTTTGATGAATACACTGCTCCCATTCAGGGTCGTCCCGGACCGGACGGTAATCTTTACATGCTTGATTGGAACAACCTGATTATGATCCATGGTGGAGAGTTGGACAATCCCCTCCGGGACAAATCCCATGGGCGAATCTATCGCATTACTCATAAGGAATGTAATCCTGACCAGGTTCTTAACCTGAAGGATGCGGATACGAGAACCCTGGTGACCGTCCTCAAGCATCAAAATATGTTCTGGCGTCTAATGGCTCAAAGGAAATTGGTTCAGCAAAAAAGAATCGATGCCATCCCATTTTTGATCGAAATGGCCGGGGATGCGGGAGTGGACGATATTGGATCCAATCCGGGAGTGATTCACGCTCTCTGGACGCTTCATGGGCTAGGACAGGTTGCCGGTTCGAATCCGGAAGCTTTAACCGTCGCCGAACAAGCGGTTCGCCATCGATCGGCCGCGGTTCGAAAAAATGCGGTCCGGGTTTTACCCAAGACTGCGAAGAGCGCGAATTTGCTGAGCGAACTGCTCGAGGACCCGGATCCCAACGTGCTCCGACACATCCTTCTGACTCTGTCATCCATGCCTCAGGACGATTCGCTGGGAGAGCAAATCTTTGCGATCAGAAATCGAATCCCAACAGGTGAAGGCCTTTCATCACCCTATCAATTGGCTCTGGTACGACACGGATCCCTACTTGTGGAGCAGTTGATTGCCCAGTTGCCAAGTCGCGACCGAGCCAAGGAGGGCAAGTTGGAAAAGAAGGAGGTCGAGTTGGTCAATATGTTGGAGAATCCATCCTTTGAGGAGAGCGAGGATGGTTTGCCATTAAATTGGAAATCCAAGGTTCACAAGGGAAATGCAAAACTATCGATCGATTCATCCCTTGCTCGAAGTGGGAAAAATTCGGCCCGCATCGAGTCCAAGGAAGGAGGGGGAGCGGAATACCTTATGGTTCCGAGCTTGGAACCGGGCGAATACCTACTAAGCGCCTGGGTAAGGACGAAGGACGTTGAGGGAATGAACGGCGTTTTACTCAAGGTTCAGGGTAGGGGCTTGCAAACCAAAGAGTCAGCCAAGCTCAAGGGGACGATCGACGAGTGGCAAAAGCTTCAGATCAATTTCCGAGTGGATTCCCAATCCGGAGCCGTGGTATTTTGTCTTTTTGGGGCATGGTCCGAGGCCACGGGCATCGTCTGGTTCGACGACGTTGAACTTTTTCAACTCTCTTCCGACAAGGTGGTTCCGAAAGTCACCAAGGTTGAATCCCTTTTGGCCAAGCAGGCTTTTCAAAAGGGACCGGAAGAAATCATCAAGTTCGTGAAATTGATCAATACCAAGGATGAGAAATCCTCCAGCGTATTCATGGAAGGCTTGAACGACCTCACTGATATTTCATTCGAAGTAGGGCAAACCAACAGGCTGAAAGCACTGGCGAATGATGCCGCGCCCGCCAATAAAATGGCGCTCGCCATCTTCGCCTCCAATAATCAGATCGATCTGGGTCTCACTGAATTGGCCAACAGTCTGACCGGGTTCGAGGCCGAAATCCTTACCGGCAATGCTGACCGGGGCAAAGCGCTTGCAAGCTCATGCATCAGTTGTCATGGCAATGATTTCACTGGTATGGTGTCGGAGCGTTCGCCCTCTCTTCCACAACTTTCGGATTGGTACATGCAGTCCCAGATGCAAAAATTCAAGTACAACGTCAGGGGTTACGAGGTTACTGACTCCGATGGCACCGCAATGAAGGCGCTGATGCAAAACTACGGTAACCAGCAGATCGCGGATCTGGTGGCTTACATTCGAACCTTTGAATCAAAGGAACAAGCCATCAGCTTGGGAGGTGACCCGGTGAAGGGAAAAGCCCATTACCAAACGTGCATTGCCTGTCATCAATCCGATGGCAAAGGGAATGAACCGCTGAATGCCCCGTCCCTTTTAGGGCAGTCCGATCTTTATGTTTACAACCAGTTGATCAAGTTCCGAAATGGGCATCGTGGGAACGGATCCGGGGATAAATCAGGCAAGATCATGCAAATGTCTGCGAAATTATTGACCGATGACCAAGCCATGAAGGATCTCGCCGCCTACCTCACGACTTTAAGGTAATTTTCCAGTACACTCTATGAAAAACAAAATACGAACAATTCTTCTTATTGGAATTCTCGCAGAACTTAGCCTGTCGGTCATCGCCCGGCCCAACGTCCTGGTCATTATGACCGACGACCAAGGTTATCCGGAAATCTCCGCTCATGGGAACCCGATCCTGCAGACTCCCAATCTGGACCGCTTGCATGGCCAGAGCATTCGGCTCTCCGATTATCACGTTGCCCCCATGTGCACGCCTACCCGGGGACAGTTGCTTACCGGCTTGGACGCGGCCCGCAATGGCGCGGTCAACGTCAGTAGCGGGCGGGCCTTGCTCCGTCCTGAAGTTTCCACCATCGCAGATTTCTACGGAGATGCCGGCTACGCGACCGGGATGTTCGGCAAGTGGCATCTTGGGGCCAACTATCCCTACCGTCCGCAGGATCGAGGGTTTCAGGAAAGCGTTTGGTATCCATCCTCCTCCATCCCTTCGGTTCCCGCTTATTGGGGCAATGACTACTTTGACGACGTCTATGTGCACAACGGGAAGGAAAGGCAATTCAAGGGCTATTGCGCCGACGTTTTTTTCGATGAGGCCAAGCGATTCATGTTGGAATCGGCTCAGAGAAAGAAACCGTTCCTGTGCTATCTTGCCACCAACACTCCCCACGGCCCCTTCTGGCCCAAGGAAGAGGACCGAAAAGTGATTGCCGAGATCCTCGCCCAACCCAAGTTCGATCACTTGGATGGCGGTCTTAAAAAGCGCCTGGCTCTCTATCTTGGAATGATCCGAAACATCGATTGGAATATGGGCAAACTGATGCAATTCTTGGATGATGAGGAACTGACGGATGATACCATTCTGATCTTCAAAACCGACAACGGCAGTCTGCTCGGCCCCCAGTATTTCAACGCAGGTATGCGGGGCAAGAAAACCGAGATCTGGGAAGGGGGGCACCGGGTTCCCTGCTTCATCCGGTGGCCCAAAGGGGACTTTGGCAAACCCCGTGACGTTGGAGGGCTGACTCAAGTTCAGGATTTGCTGCCGACCCTTTTGGATTTATGCGAAATCAGACCCAAGGAAAAGGTTATCTTCGATGGCATGAGTTTGGCTCCCATCCTTCGTGGAAAAAAGAAGGTTTCCGATGATCGTATTCTGATCATCAATTACAGTCGCATGCCTGGCTTTTCGAATTATCCCTCCCCCCACTCGCAGACCCAAATGCGGGCCGATCAGGCAGCGGTGCTTTGGAAACGCTGGCGTCTGCTCGAGGACCGCGAACTGTACGACTTGGCCTCCGATCCCCTGCAAAAGAAGAACGTCATTGGCGAGCATCCCGAGGTGGTGGCCAAAATGCGCAAGCACCTCTATTCCTGGTGGGACGGGGTCAAGCACTTGGCGAACGAGGAACAGCGCATCATAATCGGGACAAAGCAGGAGAACCCGACCAAACTGTCCGCCACCGAATGGCTTGACGTCTTCGTCGACCAGCAGGGGCAAATCCGTCGGGGTGTATTGAAGAACGGTTATTGGTTGATCGACGTGGCGAGGGCAGGGGAGTACGAGATCGAATTGAGGCGTTGGCCCAAGGAAGCCGATGGAACCGTGAGCGGGACCTTGCCCGATGGGAGCGGCACGGCGCTACACATCAACCAGGCCATGCTCTTTGTGAGCGGACATAATCACTTGAAGATTTCCGAAAAAAAAGCTTACCAGTTCGAGGGCCTGACCAAGAGAGTGAATCCCAAGGACAAAGGCATAATCTTCACCATGAACCTCAAGAAAGGACCCACTGCCCTGCACACCTGGTTCAAAGGAAGGGATGGGGTCATGCTTAGCGCTTATTACGTCTACGTTACGAGAAGAGGACCTGCTAATTGAGGCAACCTGTTTCTTATCCAATCAATACGTTTATGAAACACCTAAGGTTTGTCATAGCCTTGTTTTGGGGAACTTCTGAGGTTTTTGGAGTTTTGTCTGATCAATTTACCTTGCGGATGAAGGATTTCCCGCCAGCCAAAGACTGTTCCATAATTTCCGGACCGACTGAAAGGAAACTTAATCGTGGCCAACCGGGTAAGGAGTGGTGGGTTTCGAGAGGGGTCTATTGTTTTAAGATATCAATTGAAAACGGACACGCTCACTCCATCGAGGATGCGATGGATTTTGTGTCCAGACTCCCTGAGGTTTACCTGCCGGGACTCGAAATCGTTTCGGACGTGAAGGAAAATGGATTTGCCTTGTACAAGGATATCGGAGGAGCCGCGGGACATGGAGGAAGGACCTACTGCAATATGATAGGCTTAGACCTCGGTGTCCTGTTACACGAATTGGGACATGCGATCGAACAAGAGGTTCGCCAACGCGAACCCGATTTGTTGGAAAAGTGGCTTGCCTTGGGGGTCAATGGGGACAAAATTTCCGTCTCCGCTTATGGTGATTCCAATCACTGGGAGGACATGGCCGAGTTTGGCAAGACTTTTGCGATCTGCCTGATTACCGATCAACTGTCGGAATTGAAAAAGTTGTCGCCCAACCGTTTTAGCATTTGGCGTGACTGTCTGGCTCAGGTGAATGCAAAACTAAGACCCATTCAATGCCCTCCGGGTTTTTCGCCTCCGATCGATGCCGTCCCAGCCGCGGTGCCGCTTTTAAAATAATCTAATCCTCCAAAGTAAGAGAAAATAGAGATGAAAAAAACAATTTCCCGTTACCTTTGCATTTCAATGGCTTTACTTCTTGGAGGTT
>Ga0160422_10000174_pt1 | contig 36732 bp, 36 predicted proteins | sample Fk160mmetaG_FD_108192 | JGI IMG/M metagenome (GOLD analysis project Ga0160422, IMG submission 108192) | Marine microbial communities from the Central Pacific Ocean - Fk160115 60m metaG | ecosystem: Environmental > Aquatic > Marine > Oceanic > Photic zone | place: The Central Pacific Ocean... | reverse complement strand
TTTAAATGACATTATTTTAAATTTTAAGTTAGATGTAGAACAAAGATATAGAAAATGACCTAAATATTAGACTTTTCTAGTACTAGAGCTTTAATTGGAGAAGCTTTCAATTTTATTCCTTCACTTAATACTCTTAAATTAGACGCCATAAAATGCATTTAATTTTTCGATAAACCCTAATAATACCCTTATCCTGGAATAAATGACAAGTGTTAAAAAGTATACCAACGAATCTGTATTGAGAAGTCTTCTCAAAAGTTTTTCTTGGCGGATCATTGCTATTTCAGATACAATTCTAACAGTTTTTATCGTAACCTGTATTATGGGTGATTGTGGAGTAAAAAATGCACTGACTATTGGAGTCCTCGAGTTTTTAATAAAATTTGTTGGCTATTACGTGCACGAAAGAATATGGATCTCCATTCAATTTGAAAAACGTTTTGGCGTAACAAGAACCTTATATAAAACACTTTCATGGAGAGTTATTGCTACTGTAATCACATTTATCGTTGCAGGAGAGATACTAAACACACGAGACAACGCTGCACTTTATATTGCAGGATCAGAGATTTTTACTAAAAGTCTCTTATATTACATGCACGAACGAATTTGGCTTATTTTACCTTTAGGAAAACTTAGATCAATTGTTAAGAACATTATCTATGCAAAAAAACATCGTTAAACATTCATATTCAGTAAATCGAGATTCTAGAAAAAAACTAAAGCAACACAAGTCAATCCTTCTTTGGTTTACTGGGCTTTCTGGCTCAGGTAAATCAACCATAGCCAATTGTGTTGAACAAGAGTTGCACAAAAATAGTATTCACACATACACCTTAGATGGAGACAATATTCGAAAAGGATTAAACAGCGATTTATCTTTTAGCCCAAAAGATCGTTCAGAAAACATTAGACGAATAGCTGAAACAGCTCACTTAATGATGGATGCTGGGCTTGTTGTATTAGCGGCATTTGTATCTCCCTATAGAAACGACCGTGACCATGTTCGAAATATTGTAGGAAATGATAATATGGTTGAGATATACATAAACACATCTGTTGAAGAATGTGAACGCAGAGATGTAAAGGGGCTATACAAAAAAGCCAGAAAGGGCGAAATTAAAAACATGACCGGCATCTCCGCGCCCTACGAACCACCATTACATCCAGACATTCAGATAAACACCGAGAAAGTAACTATAATTGATGCTACGAAACAAATTATTAACTTTATCAACCCAAAACTGATCCTTCAGAATGAGTAATTATACCATAAACCACTTAAGAGAACTCGAGTCCGAGGCTATATTTGTCATTAGAGAAGTAGCTGCGCAATTTGAAAAGCCTGCACTCTTGTTTTCGGGGGGAAAAGATTCCATTTTGATGACGCATCTGGCTAAAAAAGCTTTTTATCCAGCCAGAGTTCCTTTCCCTTTAGTTCATATTGATACAGGACATAATTTTCCTGAAACAATTGAATTTAGAGACCGTTTAGTAAATGATTTGGGTGTAACACTTATCGTTGGCTCTGTACAAGAAGCCATCGATAAAGGAATGGTAAAAGAAGAGTCCGGAATCAATGCCTCCAGAAACTCTTTACAAATTGTTACACTTCTAGATACCCTAGAAAAACACAAAATAGATGCAGCTATGGGGGGTGCTAGGAGAGATGAAGAAAAGGCCAGAGCAAAAGAGCGTTTCTTTTCACATCGCGACGAATTTGGACAATGGGACCCAAAAAACCAACGGCCTGAATTGTGGAATCTCTTTAATGGTAAAAAAAATAATGGGGAACATTTTAGAGTATTTCCAATATCTAATTGGACAGAAATGGATGTTTGGGAATATATTAAGTTGGAGAGAATTGATTTACCCTCTCTATATTTCTCGCACAAACGTAAATGTGTCAAAAGAGATGGGGTTATTTTGGCTGCATCAAAATACATTAACTTAAAAGAGGGAGAAGAAATTACTGAAAAAACTATACGTTACAGAACCTGTGGAGACATGCCTATTACCGGAGCGGTTTACTCTGAGGCCGATACAATAGAAAAAATCATTGCCGAGATTGCAACTACAAGAACAACAGAAAGGGGTACTAGAGCCGACGATAAAAGAGGTGAAACAGCAATGGAAGACCGCAAAAAAGCCGGTTACTTTTAAATTATAGATTAAAATGGATCTCAAAAATACGCAGCTACTTAGATTTACGACGGCAGGAAGTGTTGACGATGGAAAAAGCACTCTCATTGGCCGATTGCTTTACGATAGTAAGTCCATTTTTCAAGATCAACTTGAAGCTGTAGAGCGATCAAGCCAAAATAAGGGGTTTGACTACGTCGATTTATCTCTATTAACTGATGGACTAAAGTCCGAAAGAGAACAAGGAATAACCATTGATGTCGCATACCGATATTTTGCCACGCCAAAACGAAAGTTTATTATTGCCGACACACCAGGTCATATTCAGTACACAAGAAATATGGTTACTGGAGCATCGACTGCAAATTTAGCAATCATACTAATTGATGCACGTAAAGGGCTTCTAGAACAAACCCACCGACATGCTTTTATTGCATCTTTACTTCAAATTCCTCATGCCATTGTTTGCGTGAATAAAATGGATTTAGTTGAATACAAAAAAGAAGTCTATGAAAAAATTGTTCAAGATTTTAAGCAATTCTCATCTAAGCTAAACATTAAAGACATTCAGTTTATTCCAATTTCAGCTCTTGAAGGAGATAATGTGGTGAACCGATCAAAAAATATGTCTTGGTACGAAGGAAGTACTTTAATGTACCTTCTAGAAAACGTTCATATTGCAAGCGACCACAATCATGTTGATTGTCGTTTTCCGGTGCAATATGTTATTAGACCACATACTCGAAAACATCAAGATTATAGAGGCTATGCAGGTCGAATTGAGGGAGGCGTCTTTAAGGCGGGTGACAAAGTTAAAATCTTACCTTCTGGCTTTTCAACACATATTAAAGCAATTGAATTTAACGGAGTTGAAATTAATGAAGCGTTTTCACCCATGTCGGTAACAGTCAGGTTAAGTGATGAAATTGACATTAGCAGAGGCGATATGATTGTTCGAGAGAACAACAGCCCAGAAATAACTCAAGACTTGGATGTGCTCATAACTTGGATGGATGAAAAACCAGTCTGCAAAAGAACAAAAGTTTTTGTAAAGCATACCACCAATGAGTGTATTTCAATGATCAAAGACTTCAAATACAAAATTGACATCAATACGCTTCATAGAATCGAGAATATCGAACAAATAGAAATGAATGACATAGCGCGTATTTCCATTCGAACATCTAAACCGCTTTTTGTAGATTCATACAATAGAAACCGTCATACTGGAAGTATCATCTTAATTGATGAACAAACAAATGAAACCATTGGTGCTGGGATGATTCTTAACAAGAGTTAATAATATGATTTCTAAGCTCACACAACTTGCAATTAAAGCGGCTATAGAGGCCAGTAAAAACATTTTAACAATTTACAAGTCGGATAATTTTGAGATAGAGCTAAAGCAAGACAATTCTCCCTTAACAAAGGCTGATAAAACTGCTCACAAAATTATATCTTCTATTTTACAAGAAAGTAAAATCCCCGTTCTTTCAGAAGAAGGTAAAAGTATTCCTTACGAAACGCGAAAATGTTGGAATAAGCTGTGGATTGTAGACCCTATAGATGGGACCAAAGAATTTATTAAGCGCAATGGGGAGTTTACTGTGAACATTGCCCTTGTAGAAAATAAAATACCTGTGATAGGAGTGGTTCTTGCTCCTGCTCAGGGACTAATCTACTTTTCAGAAAAAAAAGTGGGCTCGTTTAAGTCGACGGTTAATTTCGACTTTTTTAAGCTTGAAAATATTTTATCAAAGGCTCAGCTACTTCCAATAAATAATAAAATTCAGACATTTACGGTTTTAGTAAGCCGATCACACTTATCAAAAGAAACAGAAGCATACCTAGAAAATCTTAAATCAAAACATGGAAAGATTAAATTCATGTCTAAAGGTAGTTCTCTAAAGCTGTGTTTAGTAGCTGAGGGAAAAGCTAATTGTTATCCACGATTTGCTCCAACCATGGAGTGGGATACTGCTGCTGGTCACGCGATTTGTAAATTTGCAGGATGTGAGCTAAATGATATTGATACTAACAAAGAAATTTTGTATAATCGAAAAAACCTTACGAACAATTGGTTCATAGTAAATACAAGAAAATTGAAAGTAGCACATTCTTAAAATAAATTCTATTAAATTTATATTGTAAAAAAATAATCCGTGTATTTGTTTATTAATTAAATATGGGTTGATCAAAAATGAAAAACGCAATAATTGTTAGTGGGTATTTTAATCCAATTCATAAGGGACACATTGAATATTTTCAAAAAGCTAAAAGTCTCGCAGACGAACTATTTGTGATTGTAAATTCCGATTTTCAAAGGAAATTAAAAAAAAGTGAAGAGTTCCAAGACGAAGCAGAAAGGCTCTTAATCGTATCCAACATTAAATCTGTTAATAAAGTATTTTTATCTATAGATCAAGATAGAACAGTTTGTAATACTATAGAGAAAATTTACAGATCACTGGGTTCAGAATATAAACTAAAGTTTGCCAATGGAGGAGATCAAAATAATAGTACTATCCCAGAAAAAGATATTTGTGATAAACTTGGGATTAAACTAATAGACGGACTAGGAGATAAAATTCAGTCATCAAGTTGGTTACTTAAATAATGTAGAAAATAAATAATCTATTATGAATATAGCAATAGTTGGCTCAGGGTATGTCGGTTTAGTTGCTGGAGCTTGCTTCGCAGAAATGGGAAATCATGTTAGCTGTATTGACAAAGACAGCTCAAAAATTAACAATCTTAAAAAGGGTATAGTACCAATATATGAGCCAGGGCTGGCGAAACTTATTCAAGAAAATATTAAAAAAGACTCTATCTGCTTTACTAAAGACACCAAATCCGGAATAAAAGATGCTGAAATTGTTTTCATTGCAGTTGGAACTCCAATGGGAGAGGACGGTTCAGCTGATCTAGGACATGTTATGGCTGTTGCGAAAGAAATTGGTGAGAAAATGCAAAATGATATAATTGTAGTAAATAAATCGACTGTTCCTGTTGGAACTGCTGACAGAGTGGATGATGCTATCAAAAAAGAATTAAAAATTAGGAAGTCTCTATTGAATTTTAGTGTTGTTTCTAATCCTGAATTCTTAAAAGAAGGTGCTGCAATTAAAGACTTCATGACTCCTGACAGGGTTGTTGTGGGTGCAAATAATGAAAAGTCCATTAAGAAAATGCAAGAATTATATGCTCCATTTTTTAGGACTAATAATCGCTTTATTGCGATGGATGTTAAGTCTGCAGAAATGACAAAATATGCTTCAAATGCTATGTTGGCTACCAAAATTTCATTTATGAATGAAATAGCAAATGTTTGCGAAAAAGTTGGTGCAGATGTTAATAGCGTTCGAATTGGAATTGGTTCTGACACAAGAATTGGATATTCATTTATTTACCCTGGGTGTGGTTATGGTGGGTCTTGTTTTCCGAAAGATATCAGCGCTTTAAGTAAGCTCGCGTCTGATGTAAATTATAATGCCGAATTAATTGATGCTGTTGAAAATATAAACAACAGACAAAAATTTGTTATTTCAAATAAAGTTGTTGAAAGGTTTGGAGAAGATTTACATGGGTTTACATTTTCTATTTGGGGTTTAGCATTCAAGCCAGAAACAGATGACATGAGAGAGGCTCCATCTATATATGTAATAAAAGAGCTAATAAAACGAGGGGCTAAAATTAAGGCCTATGACCCAAAAGCAACCTCTGAGGCACAAAATTACTATCTAAAAAACTTAAGTGTTAAATACGTTGATTCTAAATATGGTGCTCTTGAGGGTTCTGATGCGCTTATTATCCTAACTGAATGGAAAGAGTTTCGCTCCCCTGACTTTAATAAGCTAAAAACTAAACTAAAAAATAAAATAATATTTGATGGTAGAAATATTTATAATGATTTCAATTTAGAAAGTAAAGGTTGGGAATATCACCAAATAGGAAAACGTTTTATTTCAAAATAAAATATAAGCCCAATAAGAATTCTATTTTTGTGTTATACATCTTCAGCCTAATATGATATGACTTGTAATTTATTTTAAAACCAAAATTGGTTCTAAAATAAATTACAAAAGGCTAATAAAAAGTTATAAATCTAGTTACTTCTTCTTCTCTTAATCAAGATATTATACATGGCCATTAAAAAATATTTTAAGTCTGTAATAATAGGGCTTTTCTCATATGCGTTTAGATATTTCATCTCTGATTTCATGATTTCTTGAAGTGTTGAGGGCATATCAGCATAAAAGGGTGGTATTAAACCTGGCTTATTTTTAATCCTCATAGATTGAAGTTTGTTGTCATATAGACTGAAGAAGTGTGGGCTTAATGGTCTAACACCAACTATTTTCATGTCGCCCTTAAGAACATTATAAATCATTGGAATTTCATCTAGCCATATCTTTCTTAGTATTCTTCCTTCAGGGGAAATTCTAAAGTCATCTTTAATCTTCCCCCCCTTCTGTAGATCATTTTTTTTATAAATATACTCTTGGAGATATTCAGAATATGGATGCATAGTTCTTAATTTGTATACATTGAATAATTTTCCAGCAAAACCAATTCTTTTTAATTTAATTATTGCGCCATATGTTGGTGATAAGTCATAGGCTGGTTCTGTGATTTTTTTTGCTAAAAAATACAACGATTTGTTGACTGTTATTTCGTCTAGCAGCTCAAAACCACAAGAATACAAACGTCCATAAGTTTCTGCCTTTGACACAACTCTACCTTTTCCTTTTGTTAAATAGAAATAAAATTTTTTAGTTAATGGTATTTTTGGGAAAAACCTATTAAATATAAAATCAGCTAAATATATTATTCGATTAATTACAACCGGGTATTTATCTAAAAGCGCCTTGCGTCTATTTGGGTATGTTTGAACAGACCCAAAATAAATACCATTTGTAGGTAAGGCCAAATTAACAGCTTCAAAAAACTTATTAATATATCTTACATCATTAATTTTTTTGAAATTAACGATTGATGAATATTGCCTTGTTTTAAGTTTTTCGATATTAAATTTAGTAGAAGTTGCAGTAATATAACTTGAATCTGAATATATGTCAATGTGACTGCTTAAAAAGGTCAAAAGCTTTTCGTCTCCTTCGACAATTTTTAAAATATGTGACTCGATTTGGAACTTATAATTTTTATCCTCTTTTGATAAATAAAATACGTCTATAAAATCTGAAATCGTTTTTTCTTTTGTTTTCTGATCTGAAAAAGATGGTGATGTTTTTAAAAAATTATCTAACATATAAATGATAAATTAAAATCATATACTTACAAAAGTAAGCAAGTGTTACAGATATAGAATTCTCAAAAATATTAGATTTTATTGAAAACAGATAATGTTTTTCAAATATATGTTAATGTAGAAAAACTAGAATTATTATAAATATTTGAGATATGTGTTAGAGTATTGAATAGATATGGTACTCCAAATGTAATTTTTTTCTAATCTTTTAAATGCTGCTAAGGCTTTCTCTTTCATAATTTCATTATTGAGTAAGGCGTATTTTAACTTTTCTAATAAATCTTGCGGGTCCTCGCTTTTAAAAAAGAGTATCTCTTTGTCTGAAAAAATAGATTTATTTGATGGTATATCTGAGGCAATAATTGGAGTTTTTACAGAGACAACCTCTAAAAGCATCATTGACATTGCCTCTGTCATAGACGGAAATACAAATATTTTTGAATGCCTAACCATGTCTAACAACTTTTCTTTATTTTTTAATAAGCCTAAAAATTTAACATCAAGATCTTTAGATTGGTTAATTATTTTAGACTTATATTGCTTAACTTGATTTAGGTCCCCCGCAACAATTAAAGGTATGTTTTCATCTAATTTATCAATAGATTCTAACAAAAAATGGAGTCCTTTTATTTGATAAATTCTTCCTGCAGCGAATGACAAATAATTTTTTTCTTTTTTTTCTTGTTCTTTTGGAATATTTATACCGTTGGGAATATATCTAATCTCTTTTTTAAATTTTTTTTCCAAATACTCTTTGTCGGGTCTAGATACAGAAACTACAACATTAGAATATTGTACATTTAGCTTTTCACAAAATCTGAAAAACCAATTTTGAAAATTTGAAAATTTCGGGTCATTTTTTTTGAAAACACCATGAAAGGTTGTTACTACATTATATTTTAATCGTAAAATCGGAGTTATAAACCCACTAGATCCATGATGTAAATGAATTAAATCAAATTTGTTAAACATAACAAAAAACATACATTGTAAATAGTATATAAAAGTATTTAACCCGCCATTTCCATAATTTTTGAAAATAACTTGTGAGACTCCATTGAGATTATTTTTACTTTCGGATGTGTGAGAAGATACACTTAAAACGGTAAATTCATATTTATCTTTCAGTTGATTTATTATACTTTCACCCACTGCTGCTGCTCCTCCAAATGCTGGTAAACCCTTCAGCCCAATTACAGCTATTCTTTTCTTGTGTTTCATGAATTACTTTATGATTAAATTTTCTAAAAAATATAACGTCATTGATTGAATTTTATAAAAATATCCTAGATCAATTTATAAGCGTCTTTTTTAAAATGAAATTCATTGATGATTATTTAATCTGTTATTTTTCAAATAGTTCCGTGTATTTTTGCGCAAATTTATCTAACGTAAAATTACTTTTAATGTATTTATAACTTTTCAATCCCATTTTGACTCTAGTTTCGTCAGAATTTACTAAATGAATTATTCTATCGGAAATAGTATTTACATCTTTAGCTTTTGTCAGATAGCCGTTTTTCCCATCTTTAACCAATACGCTATTATCTCCAACATCTGTGGTAACAACGGGTAGAGAGAATGACATTGCTTCCATGATTGAATTACTAAACCCCTCAAAAATTGATGTTTGTATAAAAATATCTGCTTTGAGATAAAAATCATCAATTTTTTCAGGATTTATGTGAATATTAGTAATTTCTTCTATTCTTAACCCCTTAACCCATTTTCTTATCAACGCCTCTTGAGAGCCTATTCCAACAATATTGAAAATTATTTTCTTATTTTGCAGTAGTTCATCCGCTTTTTTAATAGAGTATAGAGCAGTATAATAGTCCTTATAATATTCAAATCTGGCAACCATTAATATAATAATTGTTTCTTTAAAGAGGTTTTTTTTACTTAATTTTTGGTTTTGCATGGGAAATATGCAATTTGGAATAACAACAGATTTTCGTTTTAGAAACCCTCTTTTGGTAAAATAATTATACCCAGATGTGTTGTTAAAGATGGTAGTATTACTAAGAAAGTAATGAGAAATTAAAAGCTCTAGATATTTTCGCAAACTTTGACGCGAACTTCTGACTCCACTATATATTTTTTTTACACCATGTATTTTCCCAACTACTCCTCCAATAATATTGTTGCTTGGCAAAAAGTTAATAATGATATCGGGCCTAAAATTTTTGACTAATTCTGAAAATTTAAGTGTTTTATTTATAAGGTTTCCCTTTAACTTTGTGAAATTAATTTTTTCGTTTTCTAAAAAATCTATATGCCTTTTTGAAGACCTATTACCATAAAAAGAAACCAAGATTATCTTGAATTTATGACTCAAGGCTTTTGCTAACAGAATACTCTGCTTTTCTGCTCCACCTTCTGATAAAGCTCCAGTAAAAATTATAACCTTTGATAAATACAAATCACCTATTTGAATTAAAAATATTGTTTATTAGTCCTATTAAAATAATTATACCAGCAAAAAATTGTCTCTTTATAGAGTGTGAACAAAAAGCTAAAATTCTGAGTTTCATTATAAAACCCTTACTATATATTACTTTTCGAACACCGTCCTTATGTGACTCATAAGCTACAGGGCTAGTCCTAGCAATTCTATTGCTATAAATTACTCCATTATTTTTTATCTTTTTCCTTAATCTAGAGTCAATGTCTCTTGCTGCTGTAGTCATTTTATATCCAATCTCTTCAGCTATTATTTGTCCCTCTTTTGTAGCACTACCCCCAGGCCAACATAAATATTCAACTTTTTTATTTAGGTTTTGCTCTATAATGCTTTTACTTTCTAATAACTCTGTCTTTATTCTATTCAATCTATCCAAATCACTTTCATAGTGACCTTCTACTAACTTTTTGTCATCTATTAATTTATTTTTAAAATTGAATAATATTTGCTCCCAATTTGGTTGATTGAAAAAACTCAATCCGCCATTCTTTTCTACAAAGTCGATTAGGTATTTCCTTAGTTTTGTGTTTGGGAAATACCTTCTAGCCATTAAGCTTTTTTCATTTTCATAGACTGGATCGCCAAGATTAATTAAGCTTTGGTCATCTATTTGAAGAAATGGCTTTTTCTGTGGGTACTTATTCCATGTCATCCAGCAATTTTCATCATTATTTGACCTAAAGCCAATAATTTTACTAGAAATCGGGTACCAGGTATGAGTCATTGCATGAGACTGTATATCAAAAATCCCGTCTTTTTCGATTAATCTCAATTCTTGCCAAGAAAGAAATCCTGTTGTATCTTTTGTAATCACTTTATTAGACTCATCAAATCTTTTTCTGATAATATCTCTTGGGTCAATAAATTCTGGATTAACAAAAATAGTGCCCTTGAATCCATATTTTTTTAATAGTGGATATGCAAAAATATAATTGTCAACATAGCCATCATCAAAAGTTAAAATAATTGATTTCTTAGGGATTTTTTCATCATAATGAATATAGTTGTAGAGATCATCTAAGCTTATTGTGCAATAATCGTTATTTCTTAAATAAATTAGTTCCTTTTCAAAATCTTCAAAGTGTGTTGTCAAATAATTCCATTTCCATTTAATATTAGGAACCCCAACGGAATGGTACATAAATACTGGTACTGGCTGTTTTTTCACGTTTCACTAAAAATTATTTCATATTCATTTATCATTTTATCATAGTTATATTTTGACTCAAGTAATTTACTCGAATTTTCAATGAATAAACTATTTTTTATCAATGACTTTTTAATTGCATTAGCTAAATCTGTGCCGTTCTTTCTTTCAAACAACAACCCATTGTAATTGTTTTTTATAATATCATTAATTCCTGGAGAATCTGCTGCAACAATTGGTAATTTGTTAAACATGGCTTCTAATAAAGATATTGGGGTCCCCTCAAAATCTGAACTTATTATATATGCGTCTGAAAAAGCATAAATTTCAGGCATGAATTCTCTTGATATATTTCCTAAAAAATTAAAATGTTTTTGTAGTTCTAAATCATCAACATCTCTTTTTATCTGGTCTAGTAGAATCCCATCTCCAGCAAAAACAAATTTAATTTTATGTGTTTTTAAAAATTTATCACCTAAATATTTTGCAGCTGAAATTATTGTTTTTGGATTTTTAAGTGGCTTAATAGAACCTACTATTAAAAAAACATTTTCATCTTTTTGTATCCCCCACTTTTCTCTGATTTTATCTTTCTTTTTGATGCTCTTTTTAAATGGAATCAATGGTAGAATCTCTTTAACATCTGCCCCTGTTCTCTTTTTGTATTCATGACAAATTCTTTTGGAGATTCCTATCACTTTATGTGCATTATTAAAAAATTTTAAAAACGGGTATTCCCAGCTCCACGTTGCTAATCCCCCTCCATGAATAATTATAATATATTTCAGATTAAATATTTTTTTTAAAACCGGATACGGCCACCAGTTTAGCCAATTAGATCTTGAAAAGGTTAAAACAACAATCGGATTGTATTTTAACTGATTCAATAACTTTATAAAAGTAAATATTGGTGAAAAAAAAGCTTGTGGTTTTAAGCTTTTGACTCTGATATAGTCGGTTTTAAAAACCTCGTCTGGTTTCTTGTAGTATGAAAATATTTTAACATCAAATTTATTTCTGAGCTCTTTATACAAATGGTAGTTAAAGACTTCATGACCCCCAATCTTATATGGATAAAGATTTGCTTGAACAAAAATAAGTCGATTCTTTTTTATATTATTAGTCATATATATTAACTTTAGAAACAACCCATCTGAACTTACCAGTTTTTGTTAAATCAAACTTTTCAACATAAGAAATATTAACTATCGTATCATCACCTAATTTTTCTTTTATTATTCTTTTTAAGTTAGTTTCATCTATTAAATTGTTGCTCGTTAGTTTTAGTTTTAATTCAATTTCGCCTATTTTATTTTGCACTAATTGAAATTGATCTATGCTTTTAAATTTATTTCTTAAAAGAGTAAAATAATTTCCTGGAACCCTATTGCCATTTGTCCCTATTATTAAATCGAACGTTCTCCCCATTACACTTTTTAAAAGCGGTAAGTCTCTTCCGCAATTACACTTTTCACTTGACCAAACCCCTATGTCACCAATTTTATAACGAACAAAAGGAAAAGCATAATTATCAAGGTCTGTTACAACAATTTCCCCTAACTGACCAGGCTGACAATGCTGACCTTTTTCGTTAATAATTTCAACATAAACATGAGATGAAAAAACATGCAACCCATTGTGGGTTTCACACTCATGAGCAATAGGGCCGACATCCCTACAGCCATATCTATTGAAAACCTTAACTTGAAATGCTTTTTCTATTATTTCTCTTTGATGAGTGTTCAATGACTCGCCACTTGAAATTATTCCCCTTAGTCCGGAATTTGGCGTAATTTTGCTTTTTATCATATACTCTGAAACAAATTTCAAACTAGATGGATATCCAACTAAAACCTTAGGGTTAAATGAATTTAATGATGGTAAAATATCATTAACAAGATCTCTTTTTTGTAAATGATATGAAGACTTTTTAATAGTGTTGAAAAGAAACCTTGAATTCGCTAATTTACTTTTTATTCCTTTATTTATTAAGTCTCTCTCAGCGCCCCATAATAAAAACGTTTTCTCACCAAAACCACCGCCCGCCCATTTTGCTCCAATGTTAGCAAATGCATGCCGGTTAAAGTCTGTATAGTTGTCTGAAAAAAAATGAAAATTTTGACCCGTTGAACCACTTGTTGAATTTGATTTAAATCTGTCAGAACTAAAATTTTGAGCTTTGAATGATTCAAAATTTTTGTTTATTATATCTTTTGTAATTAATGGGTAGTCTGAAATTTTTAAGGAAAAATTTCTATAATAAGGGACATTTTTAACGCAGTGTTTTAAAAGAAGTTGTAACTTATAATTCTGAAGTTTTTCGTGATTAATAAATTTATTTTTTTCATATTCACCCACTTGCCTCAAATACTTGAAATAAGTTGGGCTAAATAATTTGAGTATTAGATGGTTTATTGTCATTTATTAATCTCTTGCTTAAGGCTAAATAATTTTACAGAAATTCTCTTTGCCTTATTATTTAATACGTATTCGTCTTGCTTAATAAATGACATTATTGAAAACAAATAAAAAAATAAAGCCCCATAATCACTAATAAATAAAGTACCTACAACTAAAGGAATTAACATAATTAATATGTTACCTTCATAATATTGACGCTTTAAAATAAATCTACAAATTAAGTGTAGATAATAAATTAAAAAAATAATGCCTGCATTGTATATTATTTGTAAATATATATTGTGAGCAACTAAATAACTTCCGTTCCAACCCACCTCTAATTCTTTATCTGCGCCTAATAAAAATGATTTTGGGTTGTTTAAAAAATAATTTGTGTACAAAATCCATTTACCAACTCGATTTGAAGTCACGTTCACATTAGCCTGCTCTTTTGATACGTTTTTTAATCTGTTAATATTAGTTTCTAGAATTGGAGCAGAAAGAAATGTAAGTATTAGAAAAAGAAAAGCCCCATTTACAAATTTTTTGCCTTTTATTTGGATTAAAAAAATAATGATTGTAACTATTAATAATAAAAACCCAGACCTAGAACCTGAAAGGCCAATTGATATAATAGAAATTGATATTGGAATAAATAAATAGGAGTCCCATCCTGATATAGCTATTTTATTTAGAATCATTGCAAATCCAATTACCATTACTAACGCTAGTGTGTTTGCGTCTCCGTTTCCTATGAAGCCGTTATATCTGTCTAAAGCATCACCCTCAATAGAAATATAATATCCGAACGGAATCAAATAATTTGAAATAATTGAGGTAATACCTAAAAATATAACTGAGGATAAAATCGCTCTATATGAGATTAATTTATTATGACTTGTTTTATTAAAAATTAAGTAAATTATATATGTTAAAAACGAATAATTAATTACACGAGAGGCCACCACACTTATGTTTGCATCAAAAATATCGAAGTACATGTTTTTAAATGCAGTATATATAATATAAAATAATAGAAATGATAGGAATTTATTTGTTAACAATAAACCTGGTGAATATAATTTATTAGGATTGTTTTTTTTTGTTTTTAAGATTAAAAAGCAAATAATCGCTAATACTTGCTGAGCCCCTATAAATCCAAACAAAAAATTCTCTTTGGGTATTAGATTATTTGTTGTCATTAAAACTAAAAAAAGAATTAAGACCAGATCATTTTTTTTTAGTATTATCAGCGAAGTCGATAAAAAGAGAACAAAGATTGGTATAAAGTTAACCAATCCGGAAAAACCCAAAATTATTATACCCAAAATCAAAAAAGCGATTAGGGCAAGGTCTTGAAAATATGTCCTCTTTTTTATCATCTGATAGTTCTACTTCCGAAAAAAACTTATCAATTTTATTACTGTCTCAATTTTATTTTTCTGAAACTTCAGACTTAAAATCATATATAAAAATAAATATGTTACGGACAAAAACAATAAATTAAAAATATCCGATAAACCATCTGTAAAACTACATTTTATGTAGAACAAAAAAATAAATATCTGTGCTGAAATAAAAAAACTTTTACTCACAGATTTTACTTGTTGGTATATGCTAAAGTCTATAATTTTCCCAGAGTTATAGCTGTTAACCAACACTGCAAAAAATCTTTGAAATACCAGGCCTAAAACTAAACCAATAACTCCAAATTTGATACTAATAAAAATAATCGGCAACAATAATCCTTTAGATAATAGACATGTTTTTAAATACAATCCCGCTAATCCTTTCACTTTGAGCAAATTTAGGTTATAAACAGTAAATGGATAAAACATCCCTGACACGCATAATATTTGAAAATACAAGACTGATTCAATCCATTTGTCACCAATCAAGACGACTACCATTTCGTTTGCAATTAAAATGGCATTAAATAGAATTGGAAATATAAAAAATAGAGACACCTCAATAAGTGTTTTATATTTTTGTTTAAGCTTATAATTATCATTTTGAATTTGCACAAAAGAAGGAAACATCACTTTATTAATACTTACTATTGGGGTTTGAGCAAAGAGTTTTTGAAATTCCTCTGATTTATTGAAAAAACCTAAATCTGCTGCAGAAAACTTTTTCCCAACTATAATTTGAGCAATCTGATTAGACAGGCTTTCTATTTGATCCGCAATAAAAACTTTGAATCCAAAATTAAATAGTGACTTTAGCCTATTATATGGCACATATAGCAATATTTTAATTGGATTTAAATACCAATATGAAAAAGTTGTCATAATACTAAAAAGGAGGTCTTTTAATAATAGGCTCCAAACTCCGTAACCGCCATAAGCCAATAGTACGCTAAATGATAATGAAATTAGTTTAGATGAAGTTTCAATTTTAGCAATTTGATCAAATTTAATTTCCTTTATCAAACTTGCTTTTTGTATTAAACTAAATGCCTCAATTAAAAGTAAAAAAGATAAAAATTTAATTATTTCACTAATTCCTTCTTGGCCGTAAAACCGCTCAACTTTATCTGAATTAAAAAAAAGCAGAAAAAATAAAATGAGTGATAAAAATAAGTTAACATGAAATACTAGTGAAAAATCAATCTGATCTGCATCTTTTTTTTGAATTAGCGCCTGATAAAAACCACTATCTATAACGCCTCTTGAGATAACTAATATTGCAAAACACATTGCATAAACACCAAAATCTGCTGGTGTTAATAGTCTAGCTAGAACTATCCCTGCACAAACTTGAATTAAAATATTCAAAATCGTACTTAATAAACTCCAAGTTACGCCCTTTACAGTTTTGTTATATAAGCCCACTCTTTTTAGCGTTACTATTTAAAAGGGTGTGATGAGAGCGGATACTTTGCCATTGGGTGATAAGAGCCTTTTGCTCCTATTGGTTTTGAATTCCTAATAGAATGAACAATATCAATTGCTTGTCTTGCTTCCTCTAATCCAAAACCTTTTCCTTCTAATATGGAAGTATACACTTTTGTATGTAGATCGGTAAAACCACCGCTAAATTCTAGCTCTTCACCCTCAATAGTTATAGACCTAAAAGTTCTTTGCCCCTTTAGTTTTATCTCTTTGGGAAGGTTGTCATAATTAATGGATAAAAACCACCTTACTCTTGCTTGCTTAAATTCAAGATACCCCGAGGCTCTATCAAATGATTGAATGTGTAGTACGTTTCTCTGAAGTGGGCCGAAAATCCAAGAAAGCATATCATAAAAATGAACACCAATATTTGTTGCAACACCTCCTGATTTTTGAGGGTCTCCTTTCCACGATGTATAGTACCAATTTCCTCTTGATGTTATGTAGGTTAAATCAATATCAAATGTTTTATTTTTAGGCGCTGAGTCAACTTTATTTTTTAAATCAATAATGCTTTTGTGTAACCTCAATTGAAGAACGTTCCAAACTCTGTTTCCAGACTCTGTTTCCATTTTTTGAAGAGAATTTAAGTTCCAAGGATTTAGCACTAATGGTTTTTCACAAATTGCATCTGCGCCTCTTCTTAATGCCATTCTAATATGAGCATCATGCAAGTAATTGGGAGTACAAATACTAAAATAATCCAGCTGGATTTTTTGTCATACTTTAATTTTTCAATATGCCTATCGAACCTTTCCGTTTCTACAAAAAACGCGGAATCTGGAAAATAACTATCAATAACGCCTACACTGTCAAATTTATCTAGGGCTACAAGTAAATTATTGTTAGTATCTCTAATTGCTTTAAGATGGCGCGGAGCAATATATCCTGATGCACCTATAAGCGCAAAATTTTTCATATTTTTTAATTTATTACCCCAACAAACGGTTTTTCTTCTTTAAACTAGATGGAAAACATCGCAATATAATCATATTTACTTATAAATTTTATAAAACCATATAGGGGGTATTTATCTGACCAACATGCGTAAACAAATTGTTGGATTGATAGCTTTATCTTTCATTGTCGTTTATTACTTGTATTATAAATCCAATGGTTTAATTTTTATATGCATCAATTAAATTATTGAACTTACTTATTAACTGCTCTTCGTATTTGTGTGGCATCCTTCTATGGGGATTACAATATGAATTTGATAACGGCTCTAATTTGGCTGTTTTTAAATCTTCTATAGAATTTGCTAACAACTCTATTTCCATTTCATATTGTCTGTAAGCCACGCTGTGAAAAGTATCCCAATGATATAAGGGTAATTTTTCTTTTTTAATTAACCACCCTGTATCTGTTTCATCTGATATTATATGAGATGTTACACCTATTGGCTCGCCATTAAATATAGCCCACTTTAAAGAGTCGAGCCCTCTAACATAAGGTAAGTAGGCCGGGTGAGAATTAATAATTTTTTTACTGTCGGCAAGTCTTTTGGGGATTATCCCTGCTCCCGCTATCAAAGTGTAATCGTGAATCTCTAATTCATCAAATGATTGAAGTTTTTGATATTTAAATTGAAATTTTTTACAAAGTTCATTTGGAAAAATATTTGATGGTTTGAAAAATCTATGTGGAATTAACGGTGAAAAGTTTTTCCTATCGATCCATGGTAACGCTATAACAGAAACTTCGTAGTCTTTTAACTTTAATTTAAATAATAAATCTTGTGTTTTTCTGTGGGGATAATCATAAGTTAAAACATATACCATAATCTATATTTTAAAAATTAAAATTCTATTTAAATAGGATTTACTAACTAAAGAATTCTTTTAACTTTTCAAGTATTTGGTTCTGAGATGAGTTTTCAATTTCAGTGTGTATTGGTAAAGAAAAAACGGAACGACATAGTGTTTCAACATTTCTAATTTGAAAAGCTTTGTTTACATAATTTTGAAAAGCTTCCTGTTTGTATAGTGGAACAGGGTAATATATCATGGCAGGTATATCATGCTTAGTTAAAAAATCAATAAGCGGATTTCTTAATTCCGGATTAACTTTTAATGTGTATTGGTGAAAAACGTGTGATGAATTATGTTGTCTTTTGGGAATTGTTAGCTCTTTAAAATTCGAAAAATAATCATCATAATTGTTAGCCATTTTATTTCTGTTATGAATATAACTGTCTAGATAATTTAACTTAATCTTTAAAATTGCAGCTTGAATTGAGTCTAATCTTGAGTTGCATCCCGTAACTTTATGATAATACTTTTCCTGCTGGCCGTGATTTGCAATCATTTTTAACCGCTTTGCAATTCTATCGTCATTAGTGAACATCGCTCCACCATCTCCATAGCATCCCAAATTTTTAGATGGGAAGAATGACGTTGTGCCAATATGGCCAATAGTCCCTGTTTTACACACTGTTCCATTGCTAAAAGTATAATTAGCGCCTATCGCTTGTGCATTATCTTCTATAACATATAAACCAAACTTGTTAGCTAAGTTCATAATACCTTCCATGTCGCAAGATTGACCAAATAAATGAACAGGAACTATTGCTTTTGTTCTATTTGTAATATGGGGCTCAATAATATCCGCAGTAATATTAAACGTGTCAGCATCTACATCTACCATTACAGGAGTTAGCCCTAGAAGTGAAATCACCTCCGCGGTTGCTACATATGTAAATGATGGGCAAATTATTTCGTCTCCGGGTTGTAATGAAAGAGCCATAATGGCTATTTGAAGAGCGTCAGTACCATTTGCGCAGGGTATAACATGTTTTACATTTAGGTATCTAGACAATGAAGAGGAAAACTCGTCAACAACAGGCCCGTTAATATACTTAGACGATTCAAGAACCTGAATTACCGCTGTATCAATTTCTTTTTTAATTTTAAAATATTGACCCTTAAGGTCTACCATTTGAATTTTTTTCATAATTATTCTATAAACACGAATCTCTGTCTTCTCTTCTTAAAAAATTTTTAACATCATATACTACTGATTTTTTCAACTTTATTTGATTAATATCCAGGTTTTTAAATGTTTTATGTGATACTGACAAAACAATCGTGTCAAATTTATCTTGAGGTAATTCATTATTTATAGCTAATTGAAATTCTTTTTTTACCTCATTTTTGTCAGCCAGCGGGTCATAGATTGTTATTTCTGCTCCATAATCTTTTAATGAATTAACTAAATCTACAACCTTTGTGTTTCTTACGTCAGGACAATTTTCTTTAAAAGTAAATCCTAATATGAGAATGTTAGCCCCATTAACCGGAATGTTTTTTTTAATCATACATTTAACAATTTCTGAAGCAATATATTCTCCCATACCATCGTTTAACCTTCTGCCTGAAAGAATAATTTCTGGGTGATAACCATACTCTTGAGCCTTTTGAGCTAAATAATATGGGTCAACTCCTATACAGTGGCCCCCAACCAATCCTGGCTTAAATGGAAGAAAGTTCCATTTTGTCGCGGCGGCTTCTAAGACATCGTGCGTATTAATGTCTAATAAATTAAATATTTTTGCTAGTTCATTTACAAATGCAATATTTATGTCTCTTTGTGAATTCTCAATCACCTTAGAGGCTTCAGCTACTTTAATTGACGGAGCTAGGTGGGTGCCTGCTAGAATAACTGATTTATATAACTGATTTATATTCTTCGCAACTTTTGGGGTGGAGCCTGAAGTTACTTTTAAGATGTTTTCAATGGTATGGTCTTTGTCGCCCGGATTAATTCTTTCAGGGGAATACCCTACAAAAAAATCAACATTAAATTTTAAGCCTGATACATTTTCTAAAATAGGGACACAGTCTTCTTCGGTTGCTCCGGGATATACAGTGGACTCATAAACAACAATATCACCTTTTTTTAATACTGAACCGACTGTTTGACTTGCTTTTTGTAGTGGTTTTAAAATTGGCCTATTATTACTATCTACTGGTGTTGGAACTGTTACGATGTAATAATTACAGTTCTCGATTTTATCTAATTGATTAGTACAAAATAATCCTTTAGTCTCTAAATTATCATCGACCAACACCTCCATCAATGCTTCGTGATCTATTTCCATGGTGGAGTCAAAACCTGATGTTAACTCAGATATTCTAAGCGGATTAATATCAAAACCTACAACTGAATATTTGGTAGCAAATAATCTAGCAAGTGGCAAACCAACATATCCCAAACCTATAATAGCAATCTTCTCTTTTTTCATTTTTTATAAATTTTGAATGTACCATTTAACAGACTCTTTTAAGCCTTCTTCTAGAGAAAAATTGGGGGTATAATTCAATAGCTCTTTAGCTTTATCTATACTTGCGTGAGAATGCGGTATGTCACCCTCCCTTTTGGGGCCATATATAACTTTTATCGAAGAAATTTCTGGATTATACTGCGATAAATAATTTTTTAAATAGATAATTAAATCATTTATAGTGCTACGTTCACCGTAGGCAACATTATAAACTGAATTAATTGCTTTTGGTTCCGTAGTTGATAGACATAAAAGGTTTGCTTGTATTACATTAGCTATGTAAGTAAAGTCTCTTGAATATGAACCATCTCCATTAATTACAGGGGGTTCTCCAGCAATTAATTGACTAATGAATTTGGGTATTACAGCTGCATAAGCTCCATTTGGGCTTTGCTTTTTACCAAAAACATTAAAGTAGCGTAATCCTATTGTTTCTATACCATATAATTTTGAGAAAACATCTGCATACAACTCATTTACATATTTTGTGATTGCATAAGGTGATAGTGGTTTACCTATAATTGACTCAACCTTGGGCATTGATACTGAATCTCCATAAGTAGATGAGCTTGCCGCATAAATAAATCTTTTGATCCCTAAATCTCTAGATACTGACAACATATTTAAAAATCCATTAACATTTACATCATTTGTGGTAGTTGGGTCTTCTATGGAGCGAGTTACCGAGCCTAATGCTGCTTGGTGAAGAACATATTCAGCATTTTTTGCTGCTTTGGTACAATCTTTCATATTCCTAACGTCTCCTTCAATGAAGGAAAAATTAGGATTATCTATAAACTCCTCAATGTTAGTTTTTTTACCCGTAGAAAAATTATCAAGACACACTACTTTATTGCCTTTTTTAAGCAATGCTTCGCATAAATTAGATCCAATAAAACCTGCGCCACCAGTAACTAACACTCTTTTCCCCCTGAATTCTGTGTTCATTTATTAACTTTTATTTATATTGGTTATTCTGTTCCAAAACTTCCAATGTTTACTCTTCTTTTTATCATTAGCATACTCACCGTAGCCATAGCCATAACCGTAACCGTAACCATAGCCATAACCGTAACCGTAACCTCTGTTCTTGTCAACACCATTGATTAACATGGCCATCTTATTTAGACGCTTGTCTGAATTCAAGGTGTCGGCAACTGAAAGTAGTCGCTTGTCGAGATAGTTGGCTCGAGCAACATATACAAAAAGGTCAATGTAATTATTAATTAATAATGTGTCGGTAACCAAGTTAACTGGTGCTGTATCCACAACAATGTAATCGTATTTAGATTTAGTATATTTAAAAAGCTCAGCTATACGAGGGCTTAATAAAAGCTCCGCTGGATTCGGAGCAATTATACCGGACTCTATTAGATCAAAATTTTTAATATTATTTGGGGCTGAAAAGATTAGGTCTGAAACCTTAACAGTTGAATCTGATAAAAAATGGGTTACACCTTTGGGGTGAGATTGGATTTTAAAGTACTCTAACAATTTCGGTTTTCGTAAATCCATACCAATTAACAGTACTCTTTTTCCGGACAAGGCTAATGTACTTGATAAGTTAAGAGAGACAAAAGATTTTCCCTCTCCAGCCATTGTAGAAGTAACCCCTATAATTTTTGCTCCGTTTTCATTATTTGCATTTAATATAAAGTCTATGTTTGTCCTAATTAATCTGAACGACTCTGCAATTTGAGAACGCTTGTCGTGCTCAACAACTAATGTAGTGTCTTCTTCTCCAAGGGGGATTTCACCTAATATCGGGGCAGCAATTGCATCTTCTATATCTATTCGTGAATGAATTTTTGTGTCCAATATTTCTTTTAAATAAATAAGAATAATTGGTAATATTAGCGCAATCAAAATAGCTCCAATTAAAATGATCTGCTTTCTTGGCTTAACAGGTTTTTGGTTTACGTAAGCGGAATCAACAAGTTTTGCGTTAGCTATGGTAACAGCAAGAGAAATCGCCGTTTCCTCCCTCTTCTGTAAAAGGTACAAATAAAGAGACTCTTTGATTTCCTGTTGTCGCTTTATAGCTCTAAACTCTTTTTCTTTTTCGGGTACAGCAGAAATTGAGTTACTATTTTGATCTACTACCTTCTCTAAATCTGATAACTGGAGGTTAGCTGTTTGATAAAGGTTTTCTAAGCCTGATAATAGGACTTTCTGCAACTCTAAAAGCTGATAGTCGATTGATTGTATAACGGGGTTTTTTGGACTTGAGTTTTTTATTAGCTGTGTTCTTTCTAGCACTAATGTGTTATATGTATAAACAGAATTAGATATACCTATATCAGACAAACCAATATTACTTGGTAGAAGTTTAAACTCAGAGTTATTATTATTTAAATAATCAATCATAAAGAGAATCAAACGAATTTCTGTGTTGATTTTGAGCACTTCTTTTTTAGTTTCAACTGTGTTTTCTATAAAAAGATCTGTCTCGGCGGTTATGTCAGCAACATCTAATGATTGTTTATAAGAGGCCACTTGACTCTCAACTTGATTGAGCTCTTCTTGAATCAATTCTAGTCGAGTAGCAATAAATTCTGCTGTGTTTTTGGATACTTGATTTTTTTCTTCAATTCCATCTGAGTTATATTGTTTTATGAGGGTGTTGATGAAATCTTGGGCACGAGGTTTGACCCGATCAATTAAGCTAATTGAAATAACGGAAGTTTGTTTATTTAATGGTCCAACACTTATTTCTTCACTATATCTGTTGGCCATTGTTAGCAATGGGGTGTAATCAACAAACACAGTTGGGTTCATTGGTATTGTATTAAATTTTTTTGAAATTAGTATCTCACCAAAAGGTGTTAGCGCTATGTTATCAAACAAAAACGTGCCTACGAACTCGTCATTTTCTATTATATATTCTGACTCAGACAAGATTATCACTTTAAAGTTAATCTCTGATTGATGTTTTACTGAATCTGTATTTATGAACGATACTTTGATTGGGGAATTTTTATAGTATTCACGTGTGCGAATAGGTCCCTCTTTTTTATATTGAATGTTTAAGTTTAGTTCTTTAATGACTTTTGCTAATAAGCTACGTGATTTGAGGATTTCTATTTCATTTTCTAAAGAATTAAGAGAATTTGAAAACATTCCCAAGTCTTGAAAAGCGGCAATTTCACTCATAGCATCTCCAACCCCTTTTTTTGCATCTTTTATTAAAATTGTAGCAGAAACATTATATTCAGGGATGGTTCTTCTTAAATAATACGCGGTAAATACTCCAAATAAAATAATGCTAATTAGAAACCAATGCCAGTGATGAAGCCATTTCATTAGTAGTGCACGAATATCTATACTCTCTTCTTCCTGAAAATGTATATTATTATTGTATTCCGAATTCATAAAATTATGATTAGCGTAATAAGATTGATAGTATGGTTGTTATTGTTGTAATGACTGATAAAGAAATACTTGTAAATCTCAAAGCGTCCGTAGAACTTCTTACTCTAGCTGCATTAGGTTCAACATATAATACATCGTTTGGTTTAAGGTAAAAACTTGAAGAGTTTAATAGTCCTACACTACGAAGGTCAAGGTGCTTTTTTACAATCTGACCACCCTCCTCTCTTATCAAAAGTACATTAGAGCGCTTACCTGTTATGCTTAAGTCACCCGCTAGAGATAAAGCTTCTAATAAACTGATTCGTTCATTATTAATTGTATAAGTCCCCGGTTTGTTTACTTCGCCAATAACAGAAACCCTGAAATTAGTTAAACGGATTGTAACAACCGGGTTCTTCAAGTAGGCTATTAATTTATTTTCTATTAAGTCTGTTGCTTCTTCTCGGCTCAAACCGCCAAGTTTTAATTTACCTAACACTGGGAAGTTAATTTCACCATTTTGATCTACTAAATATGTTTGTTGGCGAACTTGACCTGTTATGTTTAGGTTATTTAAAATATTAGGGCTGGAGACAAATAAATTAAATGGCCGTGCAGCTTCTATATCTAAAGCAGTAACGTTTATACTGAGTAAGTCGTTTGCTTGATAACGAAGTTCAAATGTGGGATGGTGTTGAGAAGATTTATGGTCCCCTTGAAAATACACCCAATCTTTTTGGGTAACACAACTACTGATTAGAAGTAAAAAAGGAAGTATTTTTAGTAAGTCTTTCATTATGCTGATAGTTTTTAATACTGCAAAGCTAAAAATATATTCTTTTAATATTTACTTCCAATCTTTTATCTATCGCTTTAGCTGTTTTCGGCAGTTTAAAGACAGTTTTTTTGAAGCAAACCTTCTAGCATAGACGAATGTTTTTTAGAAAGATAAATGTTCTCATATTTTAAGTGTTTTATATTATGCGCATCCGTTCCCACAAAAGAATACATGTTGTTTTCTAGTAAGTATAGTGCTGTTTTTTGAACTTTCGAGCCATAATATCTTGATAAGGATAGTAGGTTAAGCTGAAATAACACACCAGACCTTAGCAATCGATTATACTTCGACTTTTCTAGGTGATAATAATTATATCTTTCTGGGTGGGCAAGAACAGGTATAAATCCTAGCACTTGAATATCAAAAATAATTTCGAATAAATTTGATGGAGCATTAATGTATGACATTTCTAACAAAAGCTTATTACCGTCAATTGTTAATAGATCTTTTTTTTCTAACAATTCAATAAAGTTTTCGTCTAGCATGTATTCGGCTGCGGCCTCAACCCAGAAATTATTTATGCCTTCTTTAAGTAGCTTTTTTTTTAGCCCACTAAGTTTGTTTAAAATTTCGACTTTAGAGTTGGGCCAGACACCCCCCATTATATGTGGGGTTGTTACAATTTTATTAATCCCTAGCTCTTGAAATCTTTTTATCATAGAAACTGATTCGTCTAGTGTTTTGGCGCCATCATCTATTCCGGGTAAGACGTGAGAGTGAATGTCCATAAACCCGTCTGGAATGATAGATTTCAAATTAATTTTATGATGAAAAAGCAAAATACCTTTCGTTGTTTTTATTTTTAAATCTAAAAATAGATTAAAATTAGCTTGTTAGATGATAACTGTGGGGACAACTTATTTCAATAAATAAGAGGTTTTACCTTTAAAATGATGTGTTTATGTCTACTGATAAAATTATTTTATTAAGTAATATGCATCTATAAAGTTGCTAACTATTCTAACATTTTATTATGTCCTTTAATTAATTAAATTTGTTTCAAAATATCGTCACAACTATATGTAACAACACGCTTTAAAGCTACAAAAAAAATTAATACCTCGTTGAAAATTCTCACTGTTGTTGGGGCGCGTCCACAATTTATAAAATGCGCCAATTTAAGCAAGCAAATTTATGACCGCTATTCCGCTGAAATTGATGAAATAATTGTTCACACTGGACAGCATTATGATGAGAACATGAGTGACTTATTATTTAAGGATTTAAAAATACCTCCCCCTAAATTCAATCTTGGAATTAACAAAATTAGTCAAGGGGCGATGACTGGAAGGATGATTGAGGGCTTGGAAAAAGTTTGTTTGTCTGAAAATCCTGATTGGATATTGGTTTACGGTGACACCAACTCAACATTGGCTGGTGCAATTGTTGCATCAAAACTCAAAATAAAACTTGCACACGTAGAGTCTGGTATAAGAAGCTATAATATGAGTATGCCAGAGGAAGTTAACCGAGTTTTAACAGATCGTGTTTCTACGCTTTTATTTTGCCCAACGCATAATGCGGTTGAAAATCTTATAGCGGAAGGCTACAGCCGTTTTTCTAATGTAAATATAATCAATGTTGGAGACATCATGTACGAGGGGGTACTCAAGTTCTCGAAAATGTCAAAGCAACCAAGCCTGCCATTTAATGCTAAAAAAGTTGAATATATATTGGCGACCTTACACAGAGCCGAAATAACATCAAACAAGAGTAAGTTGCTTTCTGTGTTGTCAGCGCTAAACAAAATCAGCGAGTCTACTAGAGTTGTTGCCCCGCTTCATCCAAGAACAATTAAGGCAATAAAGAAATTTCGAATTTCGGTTAACTTTGATGTTGTGCCACCAGTTAGCTATCTTGAAATGTTATGGCTCATTGAAAATTCTAAACTGTTAATTACAGATTCCGGTGGGCTGCAAAAAGAAGCCTTTTTTTTCAAAAAAGTTTCGCTAATTCCTAGGGAAGAAACTGAGTGGGTAGAATTATTGCAATCCGGAAACAGCAAACTAGTTGGATATGACACAAATAAAATTTTATCGGAATATAATACGATTAAGGATTTTAAAGAGGTGCAAAATATGTTTGGAAACGGAGAGACTTCAGAATTAATCATAAATTCTATTATCAATTACAGTAAAACATAATCTTATGTCGAAAATATTGGTTGCCGGAGGGCTTGGTTATATTGGTTCACATGTTGTAGTAGAGCTTCAAAAAATGAATTTTGAAGTTGTAATTATAGATGATTTGTCTAATTCATCTTTAGATGTCTTAGATGGAATTATATCAATTACTGATATTAAGCCTGGATTTGAAAAAATCGACTTAAAAGACAAACAATCTGTTTATGATTTTTTTGATCAACATTCAGATATTGTTGGTGTTATTCATTTTGCTGCCTCTAAAGCTGTTGGGGAGAGCGTGGTAAATCCTCTAAAATATTATGAAAATAATCTCTGTTCTTTAGTAAATGTACTTCATGGGCTAAATAAGTTAGATTCTCAAAAAATTATTTTCAGTTCGTCATGCACAGTATATGGGCAGGCTGACAAGCTCCCGATTACTGAAAATTGTCCCATTAAAGAGGCGGAATCGCCATACGGCAACACTAAAATAATTTGCGAAAAAATTATTAAAGACTGTTGTCTTGCAACCCCTTCTTTACAGGCTATATCCCTTAGATACTTCAACCCTATTGGGGCGCATGCATCAGCTAATATTGGCGAATTGCCAATTGGGGTGCCTCAGAATTTAGTACCCTTTATAACCCAAACAGGTATAGGAGCTAGAGAAAGACTTTCTATTTTCGGAAATGACTACCCTACCCCTGATGGCACTTGTATTCGTGACTATATACACGTTGTTGATTTAGCAAGGGCGCATGTGTTTGCAATTAAACGCTTGTTGGAAAAAAATAACGTAGAATCTCCAGAAGTTTTTAATATCGGAACGGGCAAGGGGGCTTCTGTCTTAGAAGTCATAAAAGCGTTTGAGGAAGTAAGCGGGATTAAGCTAAACTATGTTTTTAAAGACAGAAGGCCTGGTGATATTGTCTGCGCTTTTGCAGACACAAATAAGGCTAATAATATTTTAGGATGGAAATCTGAATTAAGCCTAAAAGAAGCTTTGGCCTCTGCATGGAAGTGGGAAAAAAGGGTAAGAGGTAAATAAAATAATTATTTGTGGTTTAGTGCTCTATTAAATTCATTATCACGCCTAGCTAATTTTTTTTAAAACCCATTAAAAAATTCGCTATGCACCGATTATTCGCCAAACGTGGGGTTTTATTTTGACCACCCAATCTACCTTGTGACTTCATGTAAGTATTAAACGCATTTTTCTCAACGCTACAAATTACTAATGGTCTCAAAACCTTACCTTTAATTAAATCATTATAATACGAGTTCTGAGCCCGCATACTTTCATCAATCGATTTGGAGAATTTATCAATGTCATTTGGAGGGCTAACAAATTCCACAAACCATTCGTGGTGAGGTAATCCCTCATGTGGTTCTAGCTGTGGCGCAACAGTAAACTCTGTTATTTCTACTTCCTTAAAAGCCCCCATTGCAAGCTTCATGGCCTGTTCTACTTCTTTAGAAATGACGTGCTCTCCAAATGCTGAAATGAAGTGCTTTAATCTACCAGAGACGATTATTCGATAAGGGTTGAGAGATACAAACTCTACGGTGTCGCCAATATTATAGCCCCACAAGCCAGCATTGGTGTTAAGTATAATCACATAATTTACCCCAAGCTTTACATCTTCTAAGGAAATACGTGGTGGTGTTTCATCGTAAAATTCATCAACCGGAATAAACTCATAAAAAATACCGTAGTCTAAAAGCAATAGCAAGCCGTTTTCATTGGGGGTATCCTGAAAGGCTATAAATCCCTCTGATGCTGGATAAAGCTCGAGGCTATCAATTTTTTTTCCGATTAGATTCTCAAACTTTTTTCTATATGGCGCATAGTTAACTCCCCCAAAAACAAAAAGTGAAAAATTTGGAAAAAGCTCTGATATATTTTTTCCTGTTCTTTTTTGCAAACGCTCAAAATACATTTGCACCCAAGATGGAATGCCACTAATAAGTCGCATATCTTCTGAAAGTGTTTCATCAATAATCGCGTCCACTTTTAGTTCCCAATCCTCAATACAATTTGTTTTGTATGATGGAAGCCGGTTGCTTTGAAGGTAAAATGGTACGTAGTTTGCAACAATCCCAGACAGGCGGCCACTTAGCACCTTTGAGTCTTTTTTCAAGCGGGGTGAGCCTTGTAAAAACATCATTTTTCCATCTATAAACTCATGATTACCAAAAGTTGCAACATAGTGTAATAATGCATTTCTTGCAGCTTTTATTTGGCAATCCAAAGAGACTTTGGTTAAGGGAATATATTTTGCGCCAGATGTTGTGCCGGATGTTTTAGCAAAATACCGTGGCAACCCCTTCCATAAAACATTGCTTTCTCCTTTTTGAATTCTTTCAATATATTTCTTCAGCCCTTCATAGTCTCTAATTGGCACTTTTGCTTTAAAATCTTCGTAAGTTTTAATCTGATGAAATTGATGGTCTATCCCAAAAGCTGTATCCTTGGCTTCACAAATAAGGTGATTAAAAACTTTCTTTTGAGTTTTGATAGGGTTGCTGCTCCATTTTCGGGTTTGCAAAACAATCCAACTGGCAAACTGCTTTCCTATAAATGACTTTATTGACATTAAAATAAAATATGATGTTCTGGGTTAATTGCTTTTCCTTTCTGCCACATCTCAAAATGCAAGTGAGGTCCTGAGCTATACTTACCAGAATTTCCTATGATTGAAATAACGTCACCTGCCTTAACAACTTCGCCTATTTTTTTTAATATGACTGAATTGTGTTTGTACAAAGAAATTAGATTATTATCATGCTGAATGACTATGGAGTAGCCTGTTTCAGTAGTCCAATCAGAAAAAACCACTGTTCCTCCTAAAACTGCTTTTATCGCTTCATTTTCTGAGGCAAGAACATCTACGCCGTAATGTTTATTTTGAAGATCAAATGAATCACTTATTAGACCTTTAATTGGCGCATAAAATACAGTGTTGATTAGCTCTAAAGGTTTTTCTGTGGGCTCTAAAAACACATCAAACCTGCCCTCTCGCTCTATTGCTTGCCTGAACACAGAGTCAGACTTAGAGGCTTTCAAATCTTCTTCTTTTACTGTTATTTTTCTAGAAGAGTCCAATAATGCGGAATTATCAATGACTTCTCCGCGCAAAACTTTCTCTAAGATTGTTAATTTTTGATCTTTTAGTTGAATCTCTTCTAAAAGATTATCTGTCCTAAGGGATAGGCGAACAAGCTCTTCTGATAAATGTGGGGGTGAATAGCCTGGAATATATTCTCGTAAGGGACTAAAAGCAATTAGTGCCGCCGTTAAGGAAAAAAACAAGAAAAGTACTGATAAAATCCGTGTAATAATTTGAAAACGCGTTAGTGTAATTGACTTAAGCTCCTTGTAAGATTGATCATCAAATAAAACAAACCGTAATCGCTGTTTTAACTTTTCTAAAAAAGGGGTTTTGCTTTCCATTGGGCAAATATCGGAATTTTAAACATTCCTAATAGTGAAGTGTTTAAATAGGTGCTAAATTACTTACTGTATTTTAAGCATTTTTTTTGATACTTAATAATTATGTGGGCTGCATTAACATTAAAAAGAAAAAATAAAATATTTTTGCCTATTCGAAGTTATTAGTGTTGTGGAAAAAACCCTTTTAAAATCATATTTTAATTATTTTGTCATCGCGATACTTAGTGTTGTGCTTTATTCGTGCTCAACACAAAAAGATAAGTTTTTAAACCGTTCCTACCATAAGGCAACATCAAAATTCAATGGTTATTTTAATGGAAAGGTGAGTTTAAAAGAAGCCATTACTAAACTCGAAAGAACATACCAAGAGGACTTCAACAACCTTCTTCCTACAACTATACTTGGGGATCAAAAACAAGCGCAAAAAATCTATCCACAATTAAACAGAACAATAGAGAAGGCTAGTTTAGTTATTGAGCGTCACTCAATGGAAATTAAACGCAAGGAGAAAAACAAATGGATAGATGACAGTTATTTTTTAATCGGTAAAGCTTTATTTTACAAACAAGAATACTCTGAGGCTCTCGAAATGTTTGCCTTCATATCACGTGAGTATGATGGCTATATTACTGATTTGTCTGCGTTATGGTCTACTCGTATTCAAGTGGAGTTAGGAAATTTTACTACTGCCGAACAACAAATGCTATACCTTGGTAGAGAGGTGAACTTTAAGAAACGTGATTACGCATTATTTTTAGAGATAAATGCAAATTATTACATTAAGCAAAAGAATTGGAAAAGAGCTGTAACGTACCTCTCAAAAGCTATAAAATATAGTGGAGATAAAAATAAAAGGGTTCGGCTTACATATATCATTGGTCAAATTCACCATCGTCTTGAAGATTATAAGTCAGCCTATAATGCGTTCGACAAAGTTGTGCGAATGAATCCTGATTATGAGTTTTTATTTAACGCCTTATTAAGTAGAGCTAGAGCATTTGATCCTAAAAATAACGACTCTTCTAAGTTGGTCAATGAAATTACTAAAATGCTGAAAGATGATAAAAACAATGATTATAGAGATCAAATTTATTATGCTCTTGCTGAAATTGCCTTAAAAGAAGATGAAAAAGATCTAGCAATTGATCATTTATTAAATTCCACTGCTAACAACTCAGGTAACGACCAACAGCAATCAATTGCTCATCTTACTCTAGCCGAAATCTATTTTAATGATGCGGAGTATCTGTCTGCTCAAATTCATTATGATACCGCCATCACTTTTTTAAGTGAAAATCATCCCGATTTTAATGCATTATCTAAAAAACGTGAGAGTTTAAATGAACTTGTGTCTCTTTATAATACAATAACGTTGAATGACAGTCTTTATAAGCTGTCAGAGCTTGGGGAAGGCGAGTTAAAAACAATTATTGACGCAGTCATTGAAGAGAAAAAAGAACAAGACCGGCTCGCAGAAGAAGCCTTAAGAGCAAATGCTGGGTCTAGACCTAATACAAACTCTCAAAATCAATTTAACCCAATGTCTGGCGGTGGCGGTAAGTGGTATTTTTATAATCCTTCAGCAATCAGCTTTGGTTATTCAGAGTTCATAACAAAGTGGGGCGAACGAAGACTAGAGGATAACTGGCGGAGAAAAAACAAAAGACAAATAATTCTAGATGAAGAAGGTGAAGATGGAGAGGAAAAAGACATTTATAGTCAAGAATATTATATGGATTTAATTCCATTTACAGACTCTGCTAAGTCAGCGACCATAAACCTTATTGTAGAATCTTTTTATCAATTAGGGTTAATTTATAAAGAAGAGCTAAGAGATTTTAGCGAGGCAATTAATGCCTTTGAAACCCTAATAGAGGCCTATCCAAAAAATATATATGAGCCTCTTTCTTATTATCAATTGTACACATCATACAAGCTTCTTAAGGATGACTCTAGTGCCGAAGAATATCTTCAAAAATTAAAACAAGAGTACCCCGATAGTGAGTATCTCAAGATGATTTTGGACCCAGAGGGGTTTTATTCAGAAAACAAAGAGTCGATAGATAGTGCTTTTGTTTATTACGAAGAAATTTTTACCGCTTTCTCAAATCACGAGTATGAATATGTTTTAGCTAAAAATGCTGCTTTAGACTCCCTATACGAAGCCCACCCAATTGCCGAACAACTATCCTTAATAAGCGCTCTCAGCCTTGGGCATTTGTTTGGAGAAGACACACTAAAAGCTAAACTAGATGAGATCATTAACACCTACTATTCTGGTGAAGTGGTTGATGAGGCAAGAGAAATTCTAACGGGTCTCTCAAACAAAGACACCGAACCTATAGAAACACGTTTTGAGCTTGACCTAAACGAAGAGCATTATTATATATTGGCTCTTGAGGGGGGGAGAACCAATATTAATAAAACCAAAATTACTGTCTCCGACTTTAATCGTAAGTTCTACAATATCAACGAGTATAAAACTCAAAGTCTGATGTTAAACATCGACTACCAGCTAATCATTGTTAAACCTTTCGAAAATGGAAATATCGCTCTAAAGTATTTAGAGGCTATTAAAAACACTGTAGAACTAAAAGAGTTACTTGGTTCTTCTGATTATGAGCATTTTATCATATCTTCGAGTAATTTTAAAGCCTTCTATAAAGACAAATCACTTGATAAGTATGTTGTTTATTTTGAGGAGGCGTATTTAAAACAGAAATAAACAAATTCATATGTTTTCAAAATCTAATACAAACATGAAAAACTCAAGTGAGAAATCTTCTGGGGCAGTAAATGCTGTCGGTCAAGGCAGCACAATAACTGGTGAAATTATAACCAATGGTGACCTTCGTATAGATGGTACCTTAAAAGGAAATGTTCACACCAAAGGGCTTCTAGTACTAGGTGAAACAGGTATTATTGAAGGAGAAGTGGTTTGTCAAAATGCGCTTATTGCTGGAACCGTTAAAGCTAAAATTCAAGTCGCTGAACTATTAAGTTTAAAGGCAAAAGCAAGCCTTCATGGTGACATCGTAACAAATAAGCTATCTATTGAGCCGGGTGCAAACTTTACCGGATCTTGCAGCATGGGAGCTTCTGTAAAGAACATCAAGCTCACTGAAACAAATGACAAATCAAAAGAAAAAACCGCTTAACCAATTTCTTAAACTCTCGAATTTAGGAATTCAAATGGGCCTAATTATTGGAATCGGTGTATTTGCTGGGTTAAAAACGGATCTTTATTTTAAATTCGATGCCACCTTCACTGTTATTTTTTCATTATTGGGGGTCCTCGGGGCGTTGTTCTACGCCATAAAAGAAGCAAAAAAAATATAAACATGCATCAGGTTGGTGGACTTTGTCTAAAATATACAGTCTTTGGTGCTGTTTTAATGGTGCTTCACTATTTTGTGTCTACTCTAAGCTCTTTAAACCTAAAAATTAATGAGCTCTACTCTATTCATCTGATGAATTTTTTTTTAAGTTTTATTTGCGCATTCATTCTATTGTTAATTCTTCCAAAAATGAAAAACAAAATTGGTTTCATTTTTATAGGACTTAACGCTGTCAAGTTCCTTTTTATAATTGTTTTTATAGTTCTTTCAATTATGAATAAAATTGGGGCCGAAAACATTGCGCTTCAGCTTATTTGCATTACCCTTCTATATCTTATTTTTGATGTCAAATGGATTGTTACACAAATCAGAATTAGTAAGACTTAAGAGTTTTTAAACAAAAAAACTCCCTCCTAAAACCAATCTATTTAAAAGAGCGAAATAAGTTCTCATTTTTATCTCCTTTTTAAAAAAGATTATTTAAGTTTGCGACGAATTAAAATTAGTTAATCCTTAGCTGAAAGCAGAGATGAAAAATCTTATGTCTAAAGTTATCATTTTCTTTTTGTCCCTGTCCATGGGTTCAAGCATCATGGCCTCTAACAGTGACAACAATAAAGATCAAAATGTCGACGAAGGATTTAATAGCGTAGATATGATTATGCACCACATTGCTGATTCTCATGAATGGCATTTGTGGGGGGAGGGCGAAAGCTCTTTTACCATTCCTCTTCCTGTAATTTTATACACAAACGGCCACCTCGACGTATTTATGTCGAGTAAATTTCATCATGGTCACTCAAATGTTACTATGGGAGATCGGGTTTATTCTATAGACTCACATAACCACATAAAAGAACTTAATGGTATTCCTATTATAGACCTTTCTATAACAAAAAATGCTGCCTCACTTTTTATCTCTTTAATTCTTCTACTATTAATTTTTGGTAGCGTTGGTCGTAATTCTAGAAAAAATGAAGGAGCGCCTAAAGGTTTAGCATCATTTGTTGAGCCATTAGTTGTTTTTGTAAGAGATGATATTGTGAAGCCAAACATTGGAAAAAACTACACAAAATATTTACCCTACCTACTAACCTTATTCTTCTTTATTTTAGTCAACAATTTGCTTGGTCTTCTTCCTGGTGGCGCAAATGTAACAGGAAATATGGCAATCACCTTAATTTTGGCTTTTATCACATTAGTTGTTACAAACATATCAGGAAATAAAAATTATTGGAGTCACATTTTTAAACCGCCAGGTGTTCCGCTTCTTTTAATGCCTATTATGATTCCAATTGAATTTGTAGGTATCTTTACAAAACCCATTGCATTAATGATTCGTCTATTTGCGAATATTTCTGCTGGACATATTGTAATCTTAAGTCTATTATCACTCATATTCATGGCGCAGAGTGGTCTCGGCACTGCTGGGGCATACTCTATAGCTCCGGTGTCAGTGATCTTTGTATTGTTTATGTATCTTATAGAATGTTTAGTTGCTTTCTTACAAGCTTATATTTTCACATTATTAACCTCATTATTTATAGGTCTAGCAACAACTGAACATCACTAAATAACCATTTAACCATTATAAAAACCAACAAAAATTAACAAAAACTATGGAAATTACAGGAATTGCAGCAATAGGAGCTGGTTTAGCAGCGATCGGAGCAGGAATAGGTATTGGTAAAATTGGGGGGTCTGCGCTTGAGGCTATGGCTCGTCAGCCTGAGCACTCTGGAATGATTCAAACTAATATGATTATTGCCGCAGCCCTTGTTGAGGGTGTTGCATTATTTGGAGTTGTTGTAGCCTTTCTACAAGGATAAGCCTTTAAATAGAGTATAAATAAGGGTGTGGTAAATTAAAAATGCTGCATCTAATAAATTTATTGTTATGGATCCAATGGAACTGGTCACGCCCGCAATTGGGTTGATGTTTTGGACGTGTGTTGTCTTTTCTCTCCTGCTTATTTTATTGAAAAAATTTGCTTGGAAACCCATTTTATCTGCTGTTGATGCTAGAAATAGCGGCATTGAAGAGGCTTTAGCTTTGGCAAAAAAAACTAAAGATGAAATGGCCAACCTACAAGCGGATAACAAAATGTTATTACAGGAAGCTCGCTCAGAAAGAGATCAAATGCTTAAAGAGGCTCGAGAAATGAAAAACGCAATAATCTCTGAAGCAAAGAACACGGCAAAAGAGGAAGCTGATAAAATGATCGCTTCTGCAAAAGCCGTAATTGAAAATGAAAAAGCTGGGGCTATTTCAGAATTAAAAAGTACTGTTGGCTCTCTATCCGTAGATATTGCTGAAAAAGTGTTGCGGGCTGAATTAAAAGATGCTGAAAAGCAGAATGCGTTCATTACCGAAATGCTTAAAGATATAAAGCTTAACTAAATTTCAATGAAGGAAACCAGAGTTGCACAGCGTTATGCGAAATCTTTGATTTCTTTAGCTAAAGAACGTCAAGTTCTTGAGCAGGTAAAAGAAGATATGGTAATTATAAAGTCTGTTTGTGAGGAAAACCGAGACTTTAACAACATGCTAAAAAGTCCTGTTGTTAAAACAGACAAAAAAAGCGCAATAATCAAGGAAATTTTTGCAAAAGAACTTTCCGAACTTAGCCTTTCCTTTCTTAATATCATTACTAAAAAGAAGCGTGAGGCTACTCTAAGTGCAATTGCTAATAACTTCATTGATCTTTACAATGAATCTAAAAATATTGTAACTGCCCGTGTAACCACGGCTGTTGTAATGACTGAAGATATAAGAAAAGAAGTGCTCTCTCAACTAAAATCTATTGTAGGTGATGTAAATGTTCAAGTAGAAGAGCGAGTAGATGAAACCCTTTTAGGTGGTTTTATTCTTCGTGTTGGGGACCGCGAATTTAATGCTAGCGCTTCTAACAAACTTCAAAAATTAAAGAGAGAATTTCTTTCCAATCCATACATAAAAGAATACTAATATGTCAAGTGTTAAACCAGCTGAAGTATCAGCAATATTAAGAGAGCAGCTTTCCGGTCTTAA
>Ga0160422_10000173_pt1 | contig 36770 bp, 25 predicted proteins | sample Fk160mmetaG_FD_108192 | JGI IMG/M metagenome (GOLD analysis project Ga0160422, IMG submission 108192) | Marine microbial communities from the Central Pacific Ocean - Fk160115 60m metaG | ecosystem: Environmental > Aquatic > Marine > Oceanic > Photic zone | place: The Central Pacific Ocean... | reverse complement strand
GAATGTAATATTCTTCTTTGAACAGGCTTTAAGCCATCATTTATATGAGGGACAGCTCTTTCTAAAATCACATATGAAGCATAGTCTAAAAACCAGTTTTTGTACATTCCTGAAACATGTACTGTTCTTTCAGGTAAATTTTTACTATTTATAAAGTTATCTTCCATAACTAAAACTTTTCTTCAATTAAGTCTTGTTCAACTCTAAGATTATTAATAATGAAATCTTGTCTTTCCTTAGTGTTTTTTCCCATATAGTATTGTAAAACATCCGAAATTTTCTCCTGAGATGACAAAATAACTGGTTCAAGTTTCATGTCCTTACCAATAAAATTTTTGAACTCATTTGGAGAAATTTCCCCTAAGCCCTTAAATCTTGTTACTTCAGTTGTTTTTCCTAACTTAGATATAGCATTTTTTCTTTCATCTTCACTGTAGCAATAAATTGTTTCTTTTTTACTTCGTACTCTATACAATGGGGTTTCTAATATATATATGTGACCTTCCTTAACTATCTCAGGAAAAAATTGAAGAAAAAATGTTAGTAGAAGCATTCTGATATGCATACCGTCCACATCCGCATCTGTAGCAATAACTACTTTATTATATCTTAAATTATCAATTCCTTCTTCAATATTTAAAGCTGCTTGTAACAAATTAAATTCTTCATTTTCGTAAACAATCTTTTTAGTTAGTTCAAAAGAATTTAATGGTTTACCTCTCAAACTAAAAACAGCTTGCGTTCTTATATCTCTTGTTTTTGTGATTGATCCAGATGCTGAATCTCCCTCAGTAATAAATAATGTAGAGTTAGATCTTTCTTCTTTGTTTAAATCATTATAATGAATTCTACAGTCTCTTAATTTTTTGTTGTGTAAGCTAGCTTTTTTTGCTCTTTCTCTTGCTAATTTTTTTACACCTGCCATTGCCTTCCTCTCATGCTCAGCAGTTTTAATCTTTCTCTCTATAATTTCAGCAATGTCTAGATTTTTATGTAAAAAATTATCTAGATTCCTTTTAAGAAAATCTTGTATAAATGTTAAAATAGTTACTCCACCTGGGTCCATTTCTGTAGAGCCTAGCTTAGTTTTTGTCTGTGATTCAAAAACAGGTTCAATGACTTTGATACTTATTGCAGCGTTAATAGCTTGCCTTATATCTGACGCATCGTAATTTTTTCCATAGTATTCTCTGATTGTTTTGACTAAGGACTGTCTAAATGCACCTTGATGAGTACCACCCTGAACAGTATGTTGGCCGTTAACAAATGAATAATACTGTTCAGAATATTGATTTTTACAATGTGTTATAGCAACTTCAATATCTTCAGATTTAAGATGAATAATGGGATATAAAATTTCTGAATCTGTTCTTTTTTCTAAAAGATCTAAAAGACCATTTTCAGAATAATATTTATTACCATTAAATAAAATAGTAAGTCCAGGGTTTAAATAACAATAATTCCACATCATTTTTTCTACATACTCATCAATAAATCTGTATTTGCCAAAAAGTTCCTGATCAGGAATAAAGCTTACTTTAGTACCACGTCTACTAGAGTTTTCAATTATTGGTTCATCATTAATAATTGCACCTCTTTCAAATTCAACAAGCTTACTTTTTCCTTCTCTTATAGATTGAATTTTAAAAAAAGATGATAGAGCATTAGCTGCTTTTGTTCCAACCCCATTTAAGCCAACTGATTTTTTAAAAACTTTTGAATCATATTTAGCTCCAGTATTAATTTTGGATACACAATCAATGACTTTGCCAAGAGGGATACCTCTTCCATAATCTCTAACAGATATTTTATTGTTTTTAACATTTACTTCAATCGTTTTACCATTACCCATTACATATTCGTCAATTGAATTATCAATTACTTCTTTTAACAAAATATAAATTCCATCATCAGGAGATGAACCATTACCCATTTTTCCAATATACATACCTGGTCGTAACCTAATATGTTCTTTCCAATCTAGAGACTTAATGCTATCTTCGTTGTATTGCTGTGCTACCATTTATTAAAATATCCAATTTAAATCAGATAAACAAAGATAAGAGATACTCACTTAAATAAACCAGGTAATAGTATTTTCGTTATTAACAATTTTTTCAACGTATTTCAAAAAAAATTGAACTATACATTAAATCTAAAATGCATTATATCTCCATCATTAACAATATAATCTTTTCCCTCAATATTTAATTTTCCATTTTCTCGACAAGCTTGTTCACTTTTAAATTCCATAAAATTACTGTATCTGATTACTTCTGCTCTTATAAAACCTTTTTCAAAATCAGTATGTATTACACCAGCTGCTTGAGGTGCTTTCATACCTTTTTTTATTGTCCATGCTCTAACTTCTTTTTTACCGGCAGTAAAAAAAGTCTGAAGATTTAAAAGATTATACGTAGATTGAATTAAATTATGAATACTAGGTTTTTCTAGTCCAAGTTCGGATAAAAACAACTTTTGCTCTTCAATATCTTCAAGTTCAATAATTTCGGCTTCAATTTGAGTAGAAATTAAAAGAACTTTAGAATTTTCACTTTTTATATATTCTTTAAAATCTTTCACATAATTATTGCCGTGTAATACAGAATTTTCATCAACATTACATACATACATAACAGGCTTGGCGGTGATTAAACTTAAATCATTAACAAAAACTCTCTCATTTTTATCTAATGAAATATTTCTAATTGAATTTCCAGCAGATAATTCAGAAATTAACTTATTGGCAATATCAATTTTATACATAGCTTCTTTAGATCCAGATTTAGCTGTTCTTATATTTTTTTCAATTAATTTTTCTAAGGTTTCTAAGTCCTTTAATTGCAGTTCCATTTCAATAGTTTCTTTATCTCTTACTGGATCAACTGAGCCATCGACATGAGTTATATTAGTATTATCAAAGCATCTTAGTACATGTATAAGAGCATCTGTTTCTCTTATATTTGCAAGAAACTTATTTCCTAATCCTTCCCCTTTGCTTGCTCCTTTAACAAGTCCAGCAATATCTACAATTTCAACGCTAGTATTTATAACTTTATCTGGATCAATTAACTCCGCTATTTTTTCTAACCTTTCATCAGGAACAGTAATAATCCCTACGTTAGGTTCAATTGTACAAAATGGAAAGTTTTCTGATTGAGCTTTAGTTTTTGAAAGGCAATTAAATAAAGATGATTTACCGACATTTGGCAATCCAACAATTCCGCATTTTAATGACATAAATATTAATTGAAAAAATTTCGACAAATATATAATAATAGGATAACTAGCACAGGAAAATTTTGTCAATAAATAGTTGATAAATTACTTTTTGTTTTATAAAGAATTACAAACTAAAATATGACTATTATTAAATTTGTAACATAAATTGTTTAAATGAAAAATATAAAGGAACTTGAAAAAATTGTTCAACAAGTAAGAAGAGATATACTCAGAATGGTACATGCTAACAATTCTGGTCATCCTGGAGGTTCATTAGGATGTGCTGAATTTTTAACAGCTTTATACTTCCGAATAATGAAACACAATACAGCTTTTAAAATGGATGGAATTGGAGAAGACCTATTTTTTCTATCAAATGGACATATTTCTCCAGTTTTTTACTCAGTATTATCAAGAATAGGATATTTTGACATAAAAGAGCTATCTTCCTTCAGAAAAATTAATAGTAGATTGCAAGGACATCCTACGCCATATGAAGGGCTTGAAGGAGTTAGAATGGCTTCAGGTTCATTAGGACAAGGACTTTCTGTATCAATTGGAGCAGCAATTACAAAAAAATTGAACAATGATCCTAATATAGTTTATACATTACATGGGGACGGTGAGCTACAAGAAGGACAGGTTTGGGAGGCATTAATGTATGCATCAGCTAATAAAGTAGATAATTTAATTGTTACAATTGATTACAATAAAAAACAAATTGATGGTTCACTCGATGATGTGTTAACAATAGGTGATTTGTCAAAAAAACTTGAAGCTTTTGATTGGATTGTGTTAGAAGAAAAAAATGGAAATAATATAGCCTCAGTAATAAATATACTTGAACTTGCCATCTCAAAAACTAAAAAGCAAAAACCAGTAGCTATAATTTTGCATACAGAAATGGGCAATGGTGTAGACTTTATGATGGGAACACATAAATGGCACGGATCAGCTCCCAATGACGACCAGCTTGAAATTGCGTTATCTCAAAATACAGAAACACTAGGTGATTATTAATAAAACAAATATACTAACATGTTTCTTGATAATTTTTATTTTATCATCTAATTCTTCACTTTCATATGGTAAGGAGCCAAATCCAAAATTAAATAGAGTATTATTTATTTTTGATGCTTCACAGTCAATGCTTGGAAGATGGCAAAGTGGAAGAAAAATTGATATAGCAAAAAATCTTTTATCTAAAATGGTTGATTCTTTAAGTAATCTTGACAATTTAGAAATTGCCCTAAGAGTATATGGCCACAAAAGTCCTTTCCCTCCGAAAGATTGTGAAGATTCGTATTTAGAAGTTAACTTTCTACCATCAGATATTGCTGCAGATCTTATTAAGAAAAAATTATCAGTGATAAAATCAAGAGGAACAACACCAATTGCTAGATCTTTACAAGAAGGTGCAAAAGATTTTCCAAATAACAAATCTAGAAATATAGTCATATTAATTACTGATGGAATGGAAGAATGTGATATGGATCCATGCCTTGTTTCTAAATCGCTACAAAATGAAGGTTTCATTTTAAAACCATTTGTTATTGGTGTTGGTTTGGATAAATCCTATAAGAAATCATTTGATTGTGTTGGTAAATTTTTTGACGCAACTAATGAATCAGAATTTAAAGATATACTAAACATTGTAATTTCTCATGTAATTGATAATACTACTGTTCAAGTAAATTTACTAGATAATAAAAATATGGCGACTGAAACAAATGTTAATGTTACTTTTTATGATAATTTTACTAATCTGCCAAAATATAATTACGTACATACATTTGATAATTTTGGATATCCCGATACTATTGCAATTGATCCTGTTTTAACATATAACGTTACAGCTCACACAATACCACCAGTTTCATTAAATGATGTCTCGATTACTCCTGGACGCCATAATATTATTGCTTTAAAAACTCCACAAGGTAAGCTTGAGGTTAATATTAAATCAAAAAATAGCTATAAGTATATTATTCGTAAGTCAGGTGTAGATAGTATTCTTCATGTTCAAGATTTAAACAGTATCGATAATTATATTCTAGGTAAATATGATATTGAAGTTTTAACTTTACCTAAAAAAAAGTTTTCTGTAGAAATAAAACAAAAACAAAAAGTCACTATTTCTATTCCAACACCTGGATTGGCAAATATTATTTTACCGTCTAAAGGGTATGGAGGTATTTATTCTCTTGAAGGAAGTCAATTAATACAAATTTATCACTTTAACGGTAAGAAAAAAGAACATAGAATTTCATTATTACCAGGAAAATATAAGATCATATATAGATCTCTTTCAGCAAGATCATCGTTATATACAAAACAAAAGAATTTTACTATAAAATCAGATAAATCTAACTTGATTAAATTTTAATAAATGGAACATAAAGATACAAGATCAGGGTTTGGTGCAGGTCTTACAGAATTAGGACGTACAAATAATAATGTAGTTGCATTATGTGCAGACTTAACAGGATCATTAAAAATGGATGAGTTTAAAAGAGAAAACCCAAGTAGATTTCTTCAGATTGGTATTGCAGAGGCTAATATGATGAGTATTGCCGCTGGACTAACAATCGGTGGTAAAATTCCATTTACGGGAACATTTGCAAACTTTTCAACTGGACGCGTTTATGATCAAATACGTCAATCAATTGCTTATTCAAATAAAAATGTTAAAATTTGTGCATCTCATGCAGGTTTAACTCTAGGTGAGGATGGAGCTACACACCAAATTTTAGAAGATATAGGTTTAATGAAAATGCTTCCTAATATGGTTGTTATTAATACTTGCGATTACAACCAAACAAAAGCAGCGACTATTGCAATTTCTAATCATGTTGGTCCTGTTTATTTAAGATTTGGTAGACCTAAGGTCCCTAACTTTACAGACAACAATCAAATATTCAAAATTGGAGAGGCTATTAATATGAAAAAAGGAACTGATGTTTCAATTTTTGCAACAGGACATTTAGTTTGGGAATCACTTGTTGCGGCTGAAAAGTTAACTAAGTTTGGAATTTCAGCCGAAGTAATTAATATACACACAATAAAACCATTAGATACCAAAACTATTTTAGATTCTATTAGAAAAACTAAGTGTGCTGTAACAGCTGAAGAACATATGTTAAATGGTGGTCTTGGAGATAGTATCGCGCAGTATTTGTCAACTACTCTACCTACACCTATAGAAATGATTGGAGTTAATGATACATTTGGTGAAAGTGGTACTCCAAGAGATTTAATGATAAAATATGGTTTAAGTTCTGATAATATTATCGAATCAACTAGAAAAGTTATTTCGAGAAAATAATGCTTAATTCAATAAATATATTTAAAAAACATCAAGCACAAACATTTCCATACCCATCATGCCTTGAAATAAAATCATCTAGCGGTTCATATATTTTAGATGTTAATAATAAAAAATATCTTGATTTTGTTGCAGGCGTATCAGCTTGTACTTTAGGACATTCTAATCCAATTATAAATCAAGCAATTATTAACCAAGTAAATAAATACTCTCATGTAATGGTGTATGGTGAGTACATTCAATCACCACAATATGAGTTAGCATTTCTTTTATCAAAACAATTACCTAAAAATTTAAATACAACTTATTTCACAAATTCTGGGACGGAAGCAATAGAGGGAGCAATTAAATTAGCAAAACGAACTAATAAGAGAGCTGAAATACTTTCATGTAAAAATTCATACCATGGTTCTACTCAAGGATCTCTTAGTGTTATGGGAAATGAAAATCAAAAAACTAATTATAGACCACTTATTCCTGAGTGTAACCAAATAATTTATAATGATTTAAACTCTATTAATAAAATCACATCAAAAACTAGTGCAGTAGTATTGGAGCCAATTCAAGCTGCCAGCGGTTTTATTGAAATAGATATAAATTTTTTAAAAGAGGTAAGAAAAAAATGCAACGAAACTGGTACATTATTAATTTTTGATGAAATTCAAACATGCTATGGAAGGATAGGCTCATTGTTTGCTTCAACCTATTATAACATTTTTCCTGATATACTATGTATAGCGAAAGGAATGGGAGCAGGTATGCCAATAGGAGCGTTTATTTCTTCATGGGAATTAATGAATAATCTCACTTCTTCCCCATCCTTGGGACACATAACTACATTTGGTGGTCATCCAGTTTGTTGTGCAGCCTCTCTAGCTTGCTTAAAATATTTAATTAGTTCAGACTTGATAAGTTCAATAAAAACCAAAGAAGAATTATTTAGAAAGCAATTAAATCACTCATTGATAAAAGAAATTAGAGGAAAAGGCCTGATGCTAGCAATTGAATTAAAAAATGAAAATTTAGCAAAAAAACTTGTTGAAGAATCATTGAAACGAGGATTAATACTATTTTATTTTTTATTAACTAAAACAGCAATTAGGATCTCTCCTCCATTAACAATATCAAATGACGAAATAATAAAAGGATGCAAAATCATTAATCTTATCTTAGATGAAAATAAACACTTAATTTAAAAAAAAAAATTAATTATCTTTAGTTTAATATGAATGAATTAATCTATATAGTTTCTTTTATTTTTTTACTAATTGGTTTAATAGGTGCAGTAATTCCTGTAATACCAGGACCATTTATTAGCTTTGTTGCAGTTGTTTTATTGTATGCCACATCTGATTTGAACATAACTACAAAAATGGTATGGATTTTAGGTGTTTTTATGCTAATATCTACCATTGGGGATTATGTATTACAAATTCTTGGTGTCAAGAAATTGGGTGGAGGTAAAAAGGCAATTAGAGGTACTATAATTGGAACCGTAATAGGATTATTCTTACCACCTTTTGGTATAATAATAGGTGCTTTTATAGGCGCTTTTATAGGCGCAAAAAGTGAATCCGATAATTTTTCTCAAGCTCTAAAGATAGCATTTGGTGCATTTATTGGATTTGTATTAGGTACATTAGTAAAACTAGCTTATAGTATTTATGTTATTTATTACATTATCAAATTATTATTTTTTTAAAAATTATGATTTTAAATTATTGTTATGAAAATAACAACTTTACTGAAATTATTATTTATGATGCAAAAAATAAACCACTATACATGGTTGAATTTTATAGGTTATAGTATAATTAAATTAAAACTAAAATTTTCTATTGATTACTTTGCTTATTATTTAACATTGGAACAAAAGAGAAGTTACCATGCTTAGAAACAGAAAATTTAACATCATCAATCTTTTCTATCAAGTGCATAACTTGAGTATTTCCTTGACCAATTGGTGCCACCATCAGTCCCCCAATTTTTAATTGTTTTATTAAGTTTTTTGGTATAAATGGAGCTCCGCACGTTACAATAATTTTATCAAAAGGAGCAAAATTAGGCAGACCTTTGTAACCATCACCATAAAAAAAATTACAATTAAATCCAATTTTAGGTAAAAATTCTTTAGTTCTTAAGTATAATTCCTTTTGTCTTTCAATGCTATATACATCAGCTTCTAGACTTACAAGAACAGCAGCTTGATAACCAGATCCTGTACCAATTTCTAATACTTTTTCATGAGCTTTCACACTTAATAATTCCGTTTGAAAAGCCACAGTATAAGGTTGAGAAATTGTTTGTTGATTTCCAATAGGAAATGCTTTATCTAAATAAGCAAACTTATCCAAGGCATTATCTAAAAACAAATGTCTTGGAACAGAATTAATTGCATTTAGAACATGCTTATTTTTGATTCCTTTATTAATTAATACATCAACTAATTTTTTTCTTAGTCCTTTATGTCTAAAAGTATCTTGCATTATCAATTGAAATATTAATCTATTTAACTTATTTTTGAAAAAAATTAAAAACAAATTAAGTTATAAATTTAAATCATTTAATAATTATTCATTTGGAAGATTAAACATAAGAGTGTTAATATATGTACTATAAATTAATTATAAATATTTTGTTTTTATTGTTGCTTTTTTCTTGTGAAAATGAAAATATAAACGAAGTTCCTTCATATATTCAAATTGACTCAGTAAATTTAGAAGAAAATACATCAGAAAATATTACAGATGTATGGATTTACATTGATGATATTCTTCAAGGAGTTTATGAATTACCATGCAGGATTCCATTATTAGAGGAGGGTAATCATAAATTAAGGGTTAGAGCGGGAATAAAAGAAAATGGTATTTCTGCAACTAGAATACCTTATCCATTTTACACATCATATATAATTGAAAATCAAAACTTTATTTCGGAGGAAAGTATCATTTTAAATCCCGATTTTAACTATATAGATAATACTACATTAATTAAGGAAGATTTTGAAGGTGTAGGACAAAACCTAGAAGCTACATTAATTTCTGATACTACAATAAATTTAGTAAACAATACAAATAACAACTACGGACAAGGTGTTCTAAACGATTCTTTAATTACTTTTGAGATTGCAACTGATGATTTTAATATTGATCAGTTAGGACCAGTATTTTTAGAGCTAGATTATATGTCAAATACACAATTTTTGATTGGAATATACGCTAATTTTCCTCAATCATTAGTTTTACAAAAGGATATTATTTGGATTACACCAAAAGAAGAGTGGAATAAAATTTATATAAATCTTTCAAGTACTATACAGGAATCAAATCAAGCTGAATCTTTTAAAGTGTTTATTGGTATGAGAAGAGACTTCACAAAAGATACAAATTGGGTTAACTTAGATAACTTAACTATTATTTATTAATTATAATTTTAAAAAATGAAAAACATAACTATTATTGGAGCTGGAACTATGGGAAATGGAATTGCACACGCTTTTGCTCAAAAGAATTTTAATGTAAACCTTGTCGATATTTCTCAGAATGCTCTTGAACAAGCAATGAAGACAATTGAAAAAAACTTAGATAGAATGGTAAGTAAAGAAAAAATTACAATTAATGACAAAGAAAAAACTTTAAATAATATTTCATTACATACTAATTTAAATAAAGGAACTCAAGATGCAGATCTTATTGTTGAAGCAGCAACAGAAAATATTGATTTGAAACTAAAAATATTTAAAGAATTAGATGAAATTTGTAGTTCCAAAACAATATTAGCTACAAATACCTCATCAATATCTATTACTGATATTGCTTCTGTTACTAATCGTTCTGACAAAGTAATTGGGATGCACTTTATGAACCCTGTACCGATAATGAAACTCGTTGAAGTAATTAGAGGTAAAGAAACATCAGATGAAGTCACAAATATTATAATGAAATTAAGTCGAGAGCTAGGTAAAATTCCTGTTGAAGTTAATGATGCACCAGGCTTTGTAGCAAATAGAGTTCTTATGCCAATGATCAACGAGGCAATACACACATTACATGAAGATATTTCATCAGTTGAAGGCATAGATACAGTTATGATGTTAGGCATGTCTCATCCTATGGGTCCACTCCATTTAGCTGATTTCATCGGTTTAGATGTTTGCTTATCAATTTTAGAAGTTATGCATGAAGGATTTAATGATGTTAAGTATATGCCCTCTCCATTATTACGTTCTATGGTAGACAATGGAAATTTAGGTGTTAAAACAGGAAAAGGATTTTATGACTATTCTGAAGGAATTAGAAATAAGAAAGTCTCAGATATTTTTAAAAAATAATTGACTATATATTAAATCAGTTTATTTCACCATTTAGTTTTGCTTGTATTACAATATGTTCAATAAGCATGTCTTCTTTATTGTTTACAGGATCATACGTTGTTTTTAAGTTATTGTCCCAAAATAAAGCAGTTGTTTGCCAAAATAACGCATTAAGTCTACCCCTGTATGATTTAACTATGTCATATGTTGTAGAATTTGTTTCTCTGTGAACTAACTTAACTAATACTTTTCCATCACTAATTGTAAGTTTTTTTAATTGTTTAGAATACTCATTCTTCAACATTCTTGTTTCATTTTTTAGATATTTTCTTTTTGAACTTCTTTTAGGAATACTATCTAATGTAATTTTTATTTGGTTTATTTTATTTTTAATAATTTGTACATATGGATAAACCTTTAATACCCTTCTTTTTAACCTATTATATAATATTCGATCAGCTCTATTTTTAAATTCTAAAACTTCAAACTCAGGTAGATCTAAATAAACAACTGTGTCTCCATTTATTATCTCAAAGTTACCATCAACGATATTTTGAGAATATAAATTAATATTAAAAAATATTAAAATATAAAAAACGAAATTTTTCATTTTGTAGAATAGTCTTACCTATCTAATTTCTGCGCTTAACTTTGATTTGTAAAGACTAATTAATTTGTTCATAGTTTTATCTATAACCTTATCAGTTAGTGTTTTTGTGCTGTCTGACAAAATAAAACTTAATGAGTATGATTTTTTACCATTTGGAATATTGTTACCCTCATAAACATCAAATAAACTTACTGATTTTAAAATACTTGAATTTAAAGAAAAAGCTACTTCTTTAAGTTCGTTAAATGATATTTTATCACTTATCAATAATGAAAGATCTCTTTTTACTTCAGGGAATTTAGATATATGAGCGAATTTTAAATTATCTTTCTTTATCAAGTTTAAAACAGTATCCCAATAAAAGTTAGCACGAAATACTCTAGTTTTTATACCAAAATACTTACATAATTTATTATTAATTTCTCCAAAATCTACAATATCTTGGTTTTTGACTGAAAACCTTACACCACTTAAATAAACATCATTATTTAGTTGAGTAGATTTATATTTGTTAATTGATAATTTATTTATTATGTGTTCAACAATTTCCTTTAAGTAGAAGAAATCAATATTTGATGGTTTAGAATTCCAATTATCTTCTTTGATGTTTCCAGTGCAAATTAGCTGAAGATTATTTATTTCTTTGTACTTATCCTCATCTTTAAAATATGTTTTACCAAACTCATAAAGTTTTAAATTGAAATTTTTTCTATTTTGATTAAAACTGACATTTTCTAAACCACCAAAAAGTAATGACTGACGCATAACGTTTAAATCTTTGGAAAGAGGGTTAATAATATTAACACTACTTTCAGAACTTATATTTTTTATATGACTAATATATTCAGATTTAGAAAGTGAATTATTTATGGTTTCATTATATCCATTATTTGAAAGCAGATCAGAAATTTGATTTTGATAATCTTTATTGGAGTTATTGCTAATAGGTATTACAGTGGATAATTGCTTTGGCACATCAATATTATTGTATCCAAAAATTCTTAAAATTTCTTCAATTACATCAATTTCTCTATTAACATCAAATCTATATTTGGGGATGATTAATTCTAAACTATCATTTAAATCGTTATTTATAGTTATATCTAAATCAAATAATATTTTTTTAATTATTTCTTTATCAATTTTGTGACCTGCGATCTTGTTAACATTATTTAAATTAAGAACTACAGAACTATTCTGAATTTCATCTGGATACATATCTATAATTTCTGAACTGACTATACCACCACAAATTTCTTGTATCAAAATAGCTGCTCTTTTCAAAGCATAAATTGTTATGTTGGGATCACAACCTCTTTCATATCTAAATGATGCATCAGTATTTAGTGAGTGTCTTTTTGAAGATTTTCTAATACTCACTGGATCAAAATATGCTGACTCAAGAAAAATATCTTTTGTTTCGTTAGTAACTCCTGATTTTAAACCACCAAAAATACCTGCCATACACATTGGTTCAGAACTATTATTTATCATTAAATCGTGTTTAGAAAGAATACGATCTACACCATCTAGTGTTGTAAATTTTGTATCTTGCTCAACACTTGAGACAATAATTTTATTTCCTTCTATATTTTTTAAGTCAAAAGCATGTAATGGCTGGCCTATTTCATGAAGAACATAATTAGTAATATCTACAATATTATTTGTTGGTGTTATTCCAATTGATTCTAATCTATTTTTTAACCATTTTGGTGATTCATCAACGCTAATATTACTGATAGTTATTCCGGAATATCTTGGACATAAAGTTTTTTCTTTTATTGATACCTCAATCTTGCTACATGTATTAACAACTTTAAAGTTATCAACAATTGGCTTACATAATTTTAAATTTTCTCCTTCTTTATTTATAGCTGCCATTAAATCTCTAGCTACACCTAAATGACACATTGCATCCGTTCTGTTTGGTGTTAAGCCAATTTCATAAATATAGTCCTCCTCTATTTTAAAATATTCACTTGCTAAAGTTCCATTAATAATATTATCATCTAATACCATAATACCAGAAGAATTATTACCAAGATTAAGCTCTTTTTCTGAACATATCATTCCAAAAGAATATTCTCCCCTTATTTTGCCCTTTTTAATTTTAAATTTTTCATTTTTATCATATAATGTTGTTCCAATAGTTGCAACAGGGACTTTTTGTCCAACATCTACATTAGGTGCTCCACATACTATTTGTAAGCAATCCTCTAAACCAATATCAACCTTAGTTAAATTTAATCTATCAGCATTTGGATGTTTATTTTTTTCTATAACCTCTCCAATTAAAACTCCTTTTAAACCTCCTTTTATACTTGTGTAATTTTCAATTCCTTCAACTTCTAAACCAATATCAGTTAATATTTCTGAAATTTTTTGAGGGTCATAATTAAAATTAAGAAACTCTTTTAACCAGTTATATGAAATTTTCATGATTTGTTTTTCTATTACAAAAATATAAAAATAGATTTTTTAAAATATTATCAACTTGACTAAAAAATTAATTAATGTAAATAAAATTATACTATTTGGAAATATTAATTTTTGATACCTTCTTTAGTTCTAATAAATTAAGTGAATTTACTTTAAATCCAGTAATATTTTTTTGCAAAAAACACAATACTTGATCATAATATAGTGGAACAATTACTGCATGATTTAAAATAATTTGATCCATCTTATTATATATTTGATATCTCACACTATCTTTTTCTTCAGAAAGTGCAGTTTGATATAGAATATCAAATTCTTTATTTGAAAAATGAGTATAATTAGGTCCTCCTGGAGTAAAGTTTTCACTATAAAATAGAGAAAGATAATTCTCTCCGTCTGGATAGTCAGCAATCCAACTTCCTCTAAAAAAAGATAAATTTGAAGTTGCAACCATCTGTCTATGTGTAGATGGAGGATTTACTTCAATAACAATGTTTAATCCTAAATTATTTAAACTACTCTGAATATACTCACATAGATCCAAATAAGAAGATGTAGTTGATAATAAAATTATTTTATCCTTTTTGAAATCAGAATCTTCAACTAGTAATTTTGCTTTTTTAAGATCATAATCATATCCTTTAACATCAGTATTGTATGATGGTATTCCAGGAGGTATTATTCCGTTGGTTGCAGGCGTGCCTATACTGTTTCTTAAATACTTAATCATTTCAGCTCTATTGAATCCATAGTTTATTGCTTTTCTGATTTCAATTGGAAGAGAATCCTTATTCATTAAAAAACCAAGGTATTCAGTATTTAAATAGGGAGATGATATTAACTTAATTTGCGATGAATATTTTTCATTTAATAATCCCGTATTTGTTATAAGTTCATCTTTGTAGCTTGGATCAATTCCAGAAAGATAATCTAAATTACCTTTAATAAATTGTAAAAACGCAGATTGTTTATCCTTTATAAATGTGATTGATATAGCGTCTAAAAAAGGTAATTTTTCACCATTATATGACTCAAAATAATTATTATTTTTTCTCAATACTAATTTAACACCATTTACCCATAGTTGAAATTTAAATGGCCCTGTACCAACAGGATGATTATGAAAATTACCACCTTCAACAATTTCTTTAGGAACAACAGAACAGTATTTCATAGCTAACAATGATAAAAATCCAGGAAATGGTTTCTTAATTTTAATTGTAAAGATACTATCGTTAACTGCATAAAAAGTATCGACATTAGAAAGAACCCAGGCCCCTGGGGAAGCAATTTTAATATCTATCAATCTATTTAAAGAATATACAAAATCACTAGCAACAACCTTCCTCCCCTTTCCAAAAGGAAATAAATGATGATCATGAAAATACACATCATTCCTCAAGCTAAATGTATAGGTTAAATTATCATCTGAAATATTCCATTTTTTAGAAATGGATGGCGTAACATTTTGACTGTTGTCTAATTGTACTAATCCATTAAATATTTGATTAGCAATATTAACTGTTGCTTGATCTTTAGAAAATGCAGGGTCTAATGTATAAACTCCTGAAGACTCATTGTATTTGAAAATTGAAAGATCTTTATTATCATATTGGTCATTACATGATAAGAAAAATATAAATAAAAAAATAATTAGCTTATGATTCATTTTGGCTAATATAAAAATATAAACTATCTAATTAACTTTATTTCTCCATTATAAAAAATATTTTTATTATTTAAATCAATTAATCTTGTTTGATATGTATATAAATCAGCTGAAAGTAATACTCCTTCTCTATTTTTTCCATCCCATCCACTTTCAGGATTATTGGAAGTGAAAATTAGCTCTCCCCATCTATTATAAATTAAAATCTCAAATTCCTTTATTTTACTTGCATTGACTTTAAATATATCATTTAAACCATCATTGTTAGGAGTAAAACTATTTGGGGCAAAAAAGGTATGAACAGGTATAACATTTATATTTTTGATTGCAAAAGATGAACAACCATATTTATTAGTTCCCTTTAAAAATATTTCATGAGACTTAGGATCATTAAAAGTAAAAATTGGATTAAGTTCATTTGAAAAATATCTATCCTCAAGTAACCATTCGAAATTTAAGGAATCTTCAGACAAATTTGTAATAGTAATTTCAGAATCATATTCAGATACATTTACTTTATCAGATATAAAATTAACGTACGGATTTTCAAATACTTGAATAGCAGCGACTATTGTAGTATCATTTATACAACCTTTATCAGAATTTGTTTCTAGAGTAATATCATATACTCCTGGTTCAGTATATATATATTTTGGATTTACCTCAGATGATTCGCTGCCGTTACCCAAAAAATATGACCATTTTTTAATATTATTAGAATTACCATTAAATTTTATTTCAATCATTTCATCAACACAAGCGGTATTTTTAACTGAAAATTTATTTTCAGGTAATTCAAATACATTAAATTTTCTTGTTAATTGAGATTTACATCCATAATCAGATATATTTTTATGAGTTATTGTATTTATTCCAGCTTCATTGAAAAAATACTCCATATTTTGATTTGAAATTGATGAATCACTATTAATAATCCAATCATGTTGTATTATATTTCCTGATGAAATAGTTGAGTGACTGTTTAAATTAATAACAGTATTCTCACATATGTCCATAATTGTAAAATTTGATTTTGGCTTAGGATAAACGTTAGTTTCTTTTAAAATTGATTTTGAGCACCCTTTAGAAGAATACGCTGTTAATGACACATCAAACTTTCCACTTCGATCAAAAATAAAATTCACAATTGAATCTAAAAATAAATTATTTTCGATGTTAAAATATATATAAGCTATTGTATCATTATCTACTGATGATAAATCAATAAATGTATTACCAATTTCTTCGCAATTATCGATACAAATAAAATCAACCTTTGGATTATCATTTATCACTATGTTTTTAGAGATAGTATTTACACAACCATATGTACTTGTTACTTCTAAATTAATCAAATGTGGTCCTGGATCTAAAAATAAATAATCAACATCTTTAAATAATAAAGTATCTAAACCATCAAAAGTATATTTCCAACTTAATATACTATCAAATGACATACCATGTATATTTAAAGTATCACCTAAACAAAGTGAGTTATTATTAACGGTGAAATCAATGTTTGGTTTAGGTATTATACTAATATTATTACTAAATGTATCTGAACAACCATTATCGAGATTCATAACAGATAAACTTATTAAATTATTTCCAATATTTAATATCTCACTGACTATACTACCCGATTGATTAAAACTCCAATTATATTCTAAATTAGTGGAATTTGTTGGTGTAGATGAACCAAAAAATAAAGTGCTGTCTCCTTCACAAAAATTCTCTGCTGTAAAAAAAGCTTCTGGAATATCATCAAATACTTCAACGATCACTGAGTCATAACTTGTACAGTGATCATTACTATTGTAAACATAATAAATCATACTAGCTAATGGTAATGTATATGTAGAACTATTAAATGGTGAATCAACACTATCTTGTGGATACCAGCAATAGTTTGGTGCATTTCCAATAGCATTAAGCTCAATAATTTCACCTTTGCAAACCTGAATATCTTCTAAAGCATTAACAACTATTTCATAAACTTGAATTGTATCATTGTTATTAATAATTGATTGACATCCATAATCATTGTATAAAACAAGAGTTGGTAGAAATTCACCTGATTGCAAATACGAATAAGAAACAATACTATCAGACAAATACGAACCATTACCAAAATGCCATATAACACTATCGGTATGTTGTGTATTTGATGTAAAAGTTAACTCTTCATTATTACATACAATATTTGATGATACAGTAAAATATCCTTCAGGATTAGGTGATGATACGTCAAGAAAATTAATTTTTAATGATGTATCACTACATCCAAATAGGTTTTCTACAACGAGAGTTATATCAAATATATCATTGCTAGTATATAGATGTGATGGATTTTCAATATTAGAGGTTATACCATCTCCAAAATTCCAACTAAAAAAAATAGCATCGGTGCTTGAACTATTAACGAAATTAGCTAATGAAGGAATACATTTGGAGCTTAAGGAATCAATTGAAAAGTTAGAAAATGGACTTAAAACATGAATCTGTTCTGAAAATGTATATTTATTTGAACAACCCAGGCTATCGGTAACTTCTAAACTAATATCATATACACCATTATTACTATAAGAATAATTTGGCTCCTTATATAAAGATGTATTTCCATCTCCAAATTCCCAAAAATATGATAGTTCAAACCCTTCTGAAAAATTTTGTAATAAAATTTCTTGGCCAATACATACACTATCGTCAGAGGGATAAAATATTGATTTTGGTTTAATAAATTCAACATAATTGTAATAACTGATCGTATCTTTACAACCATAGATAGAATGAGTATAAAGAGAAACATCATATATACCTTCTTGTGGATATATTACTGTTGGATTAGTTGATGAAGAATAACTTCCATTTCCAAAATCCCAAGTTAAATTATTTAACGGATAATCACTTAAAATTTCTAAATCAAGAAATAATGAATCACATCCGTAACTATTTAAAGTTTTAAAATCGGTATTTAAATCGTATAAATGAAACATATTATTTATAGTAAAAGTGTCTTTACACTTGTGTACATCAGTTATTATCATTGTTACGTCAAATAAACCAGTATCAACAAATAAATGGTCAAGTCTACCATCTTCAATACTTCCATCAGACCAATAAACTTGAAAAAAATCCCAATCTTTTGATAAATTTTTTAAATGAACTCTTTTGGGGACACAAGAAATAGAGTCTTCGTAACTATTATTTGAGTTAATCAAATAATCAAAATTAGCTATTGGTTTGGTTATTTGAATATCTTTTTTAATTGTATGTGAACATTCAGTTAAATTATTGAAAACAGTCAAAACAACATTATATGTTCCAGTATTAGCATATTCATGAGAAGGATTTAAAAGATTTGATGTATTACCATCACCAAAATCCCAATTTACATAGTCGGCTCCTACAGAAAGATTTACAAAATCAACTGTAAGCGGGTCTGAACAATTATGTTTTGAATTAAACTTAGCAGATGGTTCAATGATTTTAATTGCATCATTTATAATAATAGTATCTATGCAGGAATTTATTCCTGAAATCAAAGAGACAGAATACAATCCAGTGTCATTATATGAATGTGTTGGATTTTCATCAAGAGAAATTGAGTCATCTCCAAAATTCCATAACCAGTTATTGTTGGTAACATTTGAAATATCATTAAAAAATATTTGTTGACCTACACATGCTTGAGTTGTTGATATTTGAATGTCTAGTTCAGGATACTTATTGATTTCAATATAATCAAAAAAAGTATCTGTTATTGAACAGCCATAATCACTAAAAACTGTTAACGTTACATCATAAAGACCTTCATTTAAATATGTATTTACGGGATTTTTTACATATGATGTATTTCCATCACCAAAATCCCACAACCACATAGATGAATTTAATGAACTATCAATAAAATTTACATCAACAGGAGACATACAGTTTAGTTGATCATTACACGAAAATATAATTTTAGGATTGGGAAAAATTTTGATATAATTATCATATGTAACGCTTGAGGTACAACCTGACAAACCATTCATAATTAATGTTATATCGTACAATCCTTCATCATTAAAAACTTGTATTGGATTTTCAAGAAATGATGAACTAATAGTATCAAATTGCCAAATGAAACTTGCTGAATCATCGATTGAATTATTAAAAAAATTTATTGCTATCCCTTCACAACCATAATTAGTATCAATAGAAAATTTTGGGTCTTCATATCCGACGATATTAATGTAGTCCTCCAAAACCAACGTATCTATACAACCATCCTTTTTAGCTAGTAAAGTTACAGAATGAAATCCAATATTATAAAGCTTACTTGGATTAACTAAATTAGATGTCGATCCATCATCAAAAATCCAAGTATAATTGGATGCGTTATAGCTAGTGTTTACAAAATTAATAAGTTCAGATGAATCACACGAAAACACATTACTAGCGTGAAAAGATGCCACTGGAAGCTCTTTAACAGTTATTAAATTATTTTCGATTATTAATGCCTGACAACCATTATTATCAATAACCGAAAGTGTCACAGAGTATTCTCCAGGTTGTTCAAAAACATAATTTGGTGCCTGACTATTACTGTATCCACCATCACCAAAATCCCAGTACCAAGAAACAATATTACTATTGGAAATACCATTAAATGAAGAAACTAATGGACCACATCCATTATAATTAGAAACATTTATATTTAATGTAGGTTTTTCGTAAACTTTAACTAAAGAATTATACGTTTTAACATCACTATAAATTCCATCAGTTACTTCCAAAGTAACATCATATTCTCCAGGACTATTATAAACTACTGTTGGATTCTTTAAATTAGATGTTATACCATTTCCAAAGTCCCATAACCAAGATGTAGGATTTCCTGATGAAATATCCTGAAACTCAACAACAAGAGATTCACACCCATTTATTGAATTTACATTAGTAAAATCAGCAAATACTTGTGGGGTCGTACAAAGGGGTGTAAATAAGGCTATTAGGACAAGGAAAAGGCAGTTTAAGTTATTGATTGTACACAATAACTTTTTTTTAATTAAAAAAAAGGTAATTTGTAAAAATTTAGTCATTTTCATCATTTACTTCTTTAAATTTTACGTCAAAAAAATAATTTATGTTACAAATTTTATTACTTGATGTAATTCTATATTTTTGTAATATGTTATCTGGAAAAAAAGCTGCTTTTTATACTTTAGGTTGTAAACTAAATTTTTCTGAAACTTCAACCATAGGAAGACAATTAGAGGAAATAGGGTTTATAAAGACAAGTTTTAATAAGCCAGCGGATATTTATGTAATAAATACATGCTCAGTTACATCAAACGCAAACAAAGAGTGTAGAAGGATTATAAGAAAAGCAAAAAAAATTTCTCCTAACGCATTTGTTGTTGTCACAGGATGCTACGCACAACTAAAGCCTAAAGAAATATCAGATATTCATGGTGTCAATTTAGTTCTGGGTGCAAGAGAAAAGTTTAATCTTCCATCCTTACTAAAAAATATTAATGATAGTAATAAAAAAATTCATGGTTGTGAGATAAATAATTTAAAATATAAATCCTCTTTTTCACTAAATGATAGAACCAGATCATTTTTAAAAGTACAAGATGGATGTAACTACCCTTGTACCTACTGTACAATCCCACTTGCAAGAGGTAAAAGTCGATGTGATAGTATTGAAAATATTATTAAAAATGCAGAATTAATTGTATCAAAAGGTGTTAAAGAAATTGTAATTACAGGTGTAAATATTGGAGATTTTAAAGATAAAAATAACAAAAACTTTAGTGAACTAATCTGTAAATTGGATCGAGTTAAAGGAATTGAAAGGTATCGTATTTCTTCAATTGAACCAAATTTAATAAGTGATGAAATAATAAATACTGTTAAAAAATCAAAAAAGTTTATGCCACATTTTCATATTCCATTACAATCAGGTTCCGATGTTATTTTAGGTAAAATGAGAAGAAGATATCAAAGTAAATTATATAAAAATGTGGTTAATAAAATAGCTAAGCAGGTTCCAAATGTATCTATCGGAGCGGATGTCATAGTAGGCTTCCCAGGTGAAACTAATTATGAATTTAATAAAACTTTAGAATTAATTAAGGATTTACCTTTATCTTATTTACATGTTTTTCCTTATTCAGAAAGAGAAAATACAATAGCTGCTAAAATGGAAGATAAAGTTGAAAAGCAAGTTATTTCTGACAGAACAAAACAATTGATAATCCTGTCAAATAAATTACAATATAATTTTTATAAAAAATTTGTTAAAACCAAACAAAACGTTTTATTTGAAAGTAAACAAAAAAATGGTATGCTTTTCGGATTTACGGATAATTACATAAAAGTAAAAATACCATTTGATATAGAACTTATTAAGACAAAACAAAAAGTAGAATTAATTGATATAGATTTAGACGGAATAATGAAAGTTAACATTGAAAATTAATTTATGTATCCTACAATTTCACACTTAATTTATGACCTATTTGGAATTCAAATTCCGCTTCCTATACAAACATTTGGCTTTTGGGTAGCAGTTTCTTTTATTGTTTCTGCACTAATCATTTCCAAAGAATTAAAAAGAAAAGAAGCTGAGGGAAAGATTAAGTCTATTAAAATTAAATCAATTAAAGGCAAAAAACTTAGTAATTCAGAAATCTTAAGCGGATTATTGTTCGGTTTTTTAATAGGATTTAAGGGATTTGAAGCATTAGGCCATTACTCAGAACTTGTAGCAAATCCTCAAGAATTTATATTATCAACAAGAGGAAGTCTGTTAGGGGGAATATTTTTTTCATGCTTATCAATATTTCTTAGATGGAATGAAAATAAAAAACAACGTCTAGATAAACCTAAAGAAGAAGAAAAAATAGTTCATCCATACCAACTTACTGGAAACATGATATTGATTGCTGCAATATCTGGAATTCTGGGTGCAAAAATTTTTCATAATTTAGAAAATATTGATGAGTTTCTTGTAGATCCAATTGGTCAATTATTTGCTTTTAGTGGATTAACTTTTTATGGTGGTTTGATATCTGGTGCTATAGCAGTAATAGTGTATGCTCGTAAACACAAAATAAAAATTAAACATTTAGTTGACTCATTTTCTCCAGCATTAATTTTAGCATATGGTATTGGAAGAATTGGTTGTCATATGTCTGGTGATGGTGACTGGGGTATCGAAAACTTAAAATCGAAACCAGAATGGTTAAGTATATTACCTGACTGGATTTGGAGCTATAATTATCCAAATAATGTTTTGACGTATAACAAATACCAAGAGAGTGTTCTTAATGGCAAAATGACAGAAATTCCAGACTGTGCAGGCACTTTTTTTGATCCATATTGTTATCAACTAACTAATCCGGTTTACCCTACCCCAATTTATGAATTCATAATGTCATTATTAATTTTTGCTTTTCTATGGAAAATTAGAAGAAAAATTAATATTCCTGGATGTCTTTTCTTCATATATTTAATTTTTAATGGACTAGAAAGATTTTTCATTGAAAAGATAAGAGTAAACAATGAATATAATTTTCTTGGTGGTATAACACAAGCTGAAATTATTTCAGTAATTTTAATTACTCTTGGAATTGCTGGTATTTTGTTTGCGTATTTTAAAAACAAATCTAAAATTACAAATAGAAATAGTAAGTATGAATAACTTTTTTTTGATCTTTTTTATATTTTTTACATCTACTACATTTGCACAAAGAGGAAATACTGCTCTGATAGCAGAGTATGAGGATACTCTCAAAATTATATCGAAAAAAATAATGACCGATGAGCTTGAAAAAGATCGACGAGTTGCAAATGATGCTTTTATAACACATTTAGATGAAGTTTTAAAATTTGAAAAATCGTTTGAATATCCGTTCGACTCATTACAAACAGTATCAGTCATAACATCACCCGATAATGAGTTTAGAATTTATACTTGGATGTTAAGAAAAAGAAATGGAACATATGAATATTTTGGAAGAGTTCAGTTAAAGAAAAAAAATAGAATTAAAATATTTAATTTAAATGATAGTTCTAAAAACATAAGAAATCCAGAAATAAAAGAATTGGACAACAATAATTGGTTTGGGGGAATTATATATGATATTATTTATAATAAATCTTCAAAAGGAAAATACTATACTCTTTTGATTTGGGACGGAAATGATCATTATAGTACAAAAAAAATTATTGATATTATGCAATTTAACGCCGATAAAATAATTTTTGGAAAATCAATTTTTAAAGTAAAGGAGTCGAAAACTAAAAGAATAATATTAGAATACAATGGAAAAACATCTATTAGTTTACAGTACGACGAAGATAATAAGAGAATTGTATTTGATCATCTAGTACCTAGCAACACGCAATTGGAAGGTTTATACGAATACTATATTCCTGATGGAACATTTGATGCTTTTAATTTTGAAAAAGGAAGCTGGTTTTTTAATAAGGATGTAGATATTAGAAACAATCAAAAAGTTATTGAATATAAAAAACCAAAAACAGATCTTATTCCTCAGTAAATGTTAAATAGCTTTATTTCAAAAGAAGTACATGCAGGTATTGACGAAGCTGGAAGAGGGTGTCTAGCTGGTCCAGTTGTAGCAGCAGCTGTAGTATTTCCAAAAAAGTACAAAAATAAATTAATTAATGACAGCAAAAAACTATCAAAATTAAACAGATATAAACTTCAAACAACTATTAAAAATGAAGCAATAAGTTGGTCAATAGGAATAGTTAATGAAACAGAAATAGATAAAATTAATATTTTAAATGCATCATTTTTAGCAATGCACAAAGCAATTTATGGTCTAGAAGTTAAGCCATCATTATTATTAGTTGATGGAAATAGATTTAAAGCTTATCCAAACATAGATCATAAATGTATAATAAAGGGGGATTCAAAATATATTAGTATTGCAGCAGCATCCATTTTAGCTAAAACATTTCGAGATGATTTAATGAAAAAATTAGATGAAAGATTTCCTGAATATGATTGGAAAAATAATAAAGGATATCCTACAAAAAAACATAAATTAGCAATTAATAAAATTGGGATTTGTAAGTATCACAGAAAGAGTTTTCAATTATTTAATAATCAAGTAAAATTAAACTTGTAATTGTATAAATATGAATATCAAAATATTAAAGTTTTTAAAAATATTAATGCCTATTGTTTTAATTTCAATTATCATTCTGATTTCTTATAACACATATAGAGACATTACTGAAAAAACTAAAATAGTACCTATTATGGTTATTCCAAATAATGCTTCTTTAATATTGCAAGTTAACAGCATAGAGAAATTAAAAGAATCTTTATCAAAAAACAAATTAATTGAAAATTTAAAGTCTATAGATAATTTTAAAAAATTTTTAAAAAATTCTGAAAAAATTTATGAATTTATTATAAATAATAACAACTATTTTAGGCATGAGCAATTGTTTGTTTCTGTTCATAATATTGATAATAATGTCTTTTCACTTTATACATTTAATTACAACGAGGAATACACTCAAAATAAAATTTTAGAAATATTTTCCAATGAAATTAAACAAATAAACACTAAACAAGAAATATATTTTTGTGGTAAATCAAAAAATTTTTATGGTTTTTATGAAGATTTAATGTTTATTTCAATAAATAAAAATTTGATTCTAGAGGCGCAAAAAACAGCAAACAACCAATCAAATAATCTTTTAAATAATAATGGATTTAATAAATCATATAAATCTTTAAATTCAAGCTCTGATATTAATTTAATAGTCAACTATAACAATATATTTAAACTTAACAACAACGTTACTACTAATAATCCAACATTAGATAATTTTTACGATTGGATATCTTTAGATATATCTATGGATGATAATTTGATTTTAGGAAACAGTTTTAGCTCACATGATAATTCAAAAACAAATCTTATTAATTCGCTTTACAATCAAAAATCTACCAATAGTAATATTCTTAAAATAGCGCCAGAAAATACCAACTTAATATTTTATTTAAGTTTTAATAATTTTATATTGTTTAACACAAATATCTCTAAAGTACTTAAACAAAATAAATATTATAACCAACTTCAAAACAATAAAGAACAAATTTTTAACCAATATGCTTTTGATTATAACAATTTTAAAAATGAAATAAATTCCGAAGTAGGTTTATTTAATAATTCATATGAATTAACAAATGAAGAAAAATTCATTTTTTTTAACGTTAAACAATCTAGTAACGCAATATCTTTAATACAACCATTAATTAAAAAAACATCTTCTTATAATAATCTTACTATTAATGAAATTATTGACTCAAATTTCACATATAATTTATTTGGAGATTTATTTAAGAGTAAAAATAAATACTTTACAATAATTGATAACTTCTTTATATTCAACGAATCAAAAGATAATCTTAAAAAAATAATTGACTCATATAATCTTAATAACACACTAAACAATGAGAAGGGATTTAAAAAATTAAATTCAATTATTTCAAATAAAGCAAACTTATATTTATATGTAAAACCAACTAAAGCTATTTCATATGCTAAAAAATTATTTTCGATCAAAGAGAATATGCATATAAACATTGATTCTTTAGAAACCATTGTTGGATTTAGTTTAAATATTAATACATCTGAAAACGGGTCAGTACATAATTTTGCAATATTGGATGATAATCAATTTAGTAAAGGAATTAATAAACTTTGGAGCTATAGCCATGATAAAACTATAGGTATGAATCCTCAATTTATTGACAACCACTTCACAAATACTAAAATGATTTTATTTCAAGATGATAATAATATTCTTTCTGCGATAAATGACAAAGGAAAAAAGATGTGGGAAATTAACATAAATGATAAAATAATTGGTGAAATTAGTTTTATTGATATTTACAACAATAATAAATATCAAGCATTATTTAACACAGAGAAATTTTTGTATTTAATAGATAGAAACGGAAAACTTGTAAATGGATTTCCAAAAAAATTACCATCTGAAACAAATTTAGGTCACTCATTATTTGATTATGATAATGAAAAAAAATATAGAATTATGATAGTTGGTAAGAATAACTATTTATACAATTTAGATAAAAAAGGAAATAAAATTGACGGATGGCTTTACAAAAAAACATTAAATCCTTTAACACAAAAACCTGAACATTTTGTTGTAAATAATAAAGACTATATACTTAATGCAACAAACAATAACAGCATTAGGCTTTTAGCAAGAAATGGCTCTGACAGACAAGTATTTAAAGATATACCTTTTTTCAAGACAAAATTTAAAATAAATTTACAGGGAGAAATATATGCTATCACTTTAGATAATAAATTATGGATAGCAAACGTAGACGGAATAACTAAGTCAATCAGTATACCCATAACTAGCAACAACTCTATCATTCAATCGCATTACGATGGTTATTATTTTAGTAATAACGAGACTTTAATATATATTGATGTTTATGATGATAATAATCAAAAAATACAATATCTGGACTCTAAAATAAAAAACATCATAAACTATGAAGACTTTTTAATTGTCTTAACAGAAAAAATGATATACTTATTTGAAAATCATAAAATAGTTAAGGGATTCCCTTTAGATTCTGATGGATATTTTAATATATCTGATATTAACTTTAACAAAAAGCCTGATTTAATAAATATAAACGAAGGAATAGTTAATAATATAGAATTAATAAATTAATTTGACAAATATGTAATTCTGAAAAGAGGCGCAATATTATATTGTAAATCACCATAAATGAATTGGGTACCCACTCTTAAAAGTAGAGATTTATATTTGTAAATTAATTCAGATTGTAAATGGGGATAAAATTTTTTATCTTCTGTAGGCAAATATAGAACACCTAAACCACCACCTGCATAAAACTTGTATGATAATTTATGATGATATGAAATATTAGACTCAGATAAATAAAAAGAGGTGTTAACTTCACACGCATATGTTCCAAAATTATTCTCAATATATACTCCTGAACCAACAAGGTAAGGTAATCCATAGGAATGAGCAAAATATATTTTTTGTTGACTATCAGTATTTTTATCTAAAGTATGTAAATTATATTTTTCAATTAAATTTATTAAAAGCTTATCGTATATAGGGTTTGTTGCATAGCCAGCTTTTTTTAGACCTTTAGCCCATCCTTCATAATCGTTTTTACTTAACATAAACAAAGATGAATATCTTTTATTTTCTACTAGAAATAATGAATGATCTCTAAAAGATTGCGAAACAGTTGAATATTTTCTAAAACATTCATTTTTTAAATCATCATCTGCATATATCTTTTCTCCATCCCAATTGTGGCATTTAATACCAAAATGATTTTTTGCTTCAATCGCTAGCTTACTTTCACCATTACCACTTTCAAGTATAGCCTGTGCTAATGTAATTGATGCTGGAATATTATAGTTATCCATTTCAAAAATAGCCAAATCACTATATTTTGAAATATAAACTTCAGTTTTATTTTGAGAATAGCAATTTATAAATGAAAAAAACAAAATAAATCTAAGTAACATCTTACAAAAATAGATATGATTTTAAGAAAAAACAGTTAAACAAAACTTAAATTTTAACATTCATAATTAATAACTAAAATGTAAAATAATATATTAAGTCAAAGGTAAATTTACCCCAAACCTATTTATTACACCCCTATTTCCTTGCAATCCACCAGTGTGAATAGCCAATATATTACTTCCCTCCTCAAAATAATTTTTAGAGGCCAAATCAAATATACCCATCATCATTTTTCCATTATAAATTGCATCAAGAGGAATATTATAATCATAATAAAACTTATTAATAAATTTTATTAGATCATTATTGATTTTAGCATATCCATTACCAACATATCCGTATTCTAATTTAATATTATTTCTACTACTCCACATTTTAATATTATTTTGTAAATCTATATATGATTTTAAAGCTGGGAAACCCACTATCTTTTGGTGCTTTTTAGATGACTCCATTATACCCGCAATAGTAGCACCAGTACCTACGGAACAACAAATATAATTACAATTGTCATTATTTAAAATCTCTTTAGAGCCTTTAACTGCTAAAATATTAGACCCACCCTCTGGTAATAAATAAAAATCTCCAAATTTTTTTTTTAACTTATTAATAAAATACAATTTATGTTTATGTCTATAATCTTCTCTAGATACATAATGAAGCTTCATTCCTTGATTTTGCGCAAAAGTCAGCGTATGGTTTAATTTTAATTGTTTTTCTCCTCGTATAATCCCAATACTCTTAATGTTATTTTTCTTTGCATAATAGGATGTTGCACTAATATGATTCGAATAAGCTCCCCCAAATGTTAAAATCTTATCTTTTTTTTGTTTAAGGAGTTCAGTAAAATTGTATTTCAACTTGTAGTATTTGTTTCCAGAAACAAATGGATGGATTAAATCAATCCTTTTTATAAACAAATTTATTTTTTTGCTCTTAAATACATCAGAGTTTATTTGTTGTGTATGTATATTCATTGATGTAAATATCGTAATTTTGCAATAAATGGACGGATTTTCAAATATTGATAAACTTGAAAAAGACGAATATTATCACTCTCCAGATGGATACATAATATTTACTGAAAAATACCATTTAAAAAGGGGTTATTGTTGTAACAATAATTGTAAGCACTGTCCATTCGAAAAGAAAAAAAAACAAAATGACTAAATTCAAACGTGCAATATTAGAAGGTATTCCAAATGAATTACCAAATAAAAAAGAACTTAACAAATCACTAAGTCACGCTCCTAACAGAAAAGATATTTTATCGAATGATGATAAAAAGCTAGCTGTAAGCAATGCTCTCAGATATTTTCCTAGTAAGATGCATAATGTACTTGCTCAAGAATTTGCTGACGAATTATCAAAATATGGTAGGATATATATGTATAGATTTATGCCTGATTATGAAATAAAATCAAGACATATAGATGAGTTTCCATTCAAATGTAAAGAAGCTGCTGCAATTCAGATGATGATTTCAAATAATTTAGATAAAGATATAGCTCAGCACCCTCAAGAATTAATTACTTATGGTGGTAATGGTTCTGTATTTCAAAATTGGGCGCAATATCTTTTATGTATGAAATATCTAGCAGAAATGAGTGATGAACAAACGTTAGTTATTTATTCTGGTCATCCAATGGGATTATTTCCCTCAAATAAAAATGCACCAAGAGTTGTGGTTTCAAACGGTATGATGATTCCAAATTATTCAAAACAAGATGATTGGGAAAAATTCAATGCATTGGGTGTAACACAATTTGGTCAAATGACTGCAGGATCTTACATGTATATTGGCCCACAAGGAATTGTGCATGGAACTAATATTACTTTATTAAATGCGTCACGAAAAATTGATTCCTCAGCAACAGATTTAACTGGTAAAATTTTTGTAAGTTCTGGGCTTGGTGGTATGAGTGGCGCTCAAGCCAAAGCTGCTGTTATTGCTAAAGGAGTTGCTATAATTGCAGAAATTAATGAAAAAGCAGCCTATAAAAGACACAATCAAGGATGGGTTGATGAAGTATTTACAGATTTAGATAAAGTCATTAACAGAGCTGTAAAAGCTAGAAAAAACAAAGAAGCAGTATCTCTTGCATACATTGGCAATATAGTTGATTTGTGGGAAAGAATTGTTGAAAGAGACATATTTATTGAACTTGGTTCTGATCAAACATCTCTTCATAATCCTTGGTCGGGTGGATATTACCCAAACACTATATCATTTGAAGAAGCGAATCAGTTACTTGTCAATGATGTTGAAAAATTCAAAATAGAAGTTCGAAAGACATTGGTTAAACATACTAATGCTATTAATAAACTTTCTTCCAAAGGAATGATGTTTTTTGATTATGGAAATGCTTTTTTATTAGAAGCGAGCCGAGCAAAAGCAGATATATTAAATAAAGATGGAAGTTTTAAATACCCATCGTATGTTCAAGACATAATGGGTCCAATTTGTTTTGATTATGGATTTGGACCTTTCAGATGGGTATGTACATCTAATAATCCTAAAGATCTTAATTTGAGTGATGAAATTGCATTAAAAGTACTAAATAAATTAGTCAAGGATGCACCAGATGAAATTAAATTGCAACTAAATGATAATATAAATTGGATCAAATCTGCAAAAGAAAATAATATGGTTGTTGGATCACAAGCAAGAATATTATATGCAGATTCAGAAGGTAGAGTAAAAATTGCAAAAGCATTTAATGATGCTATTTCAAAAGGAAAAATATCTGCACCAATAGTTCTAGGAAGGGATCATCATGATGTTTCTGGTACTGATTCTCCTTTTAGAGAAACATCAAATATTTATGATGGATCTCAATTTACTAGTGACATGGCTATACAGAATGTAATTGGTGATAGTTTTAGAGGTGCAACTTGGGTTTCAATACATAATGGCGGTGGTGTCGGTTGGGGTGAAGTCATTAATGGTGGATTTGGTTTAGTGATTGATGGCAGCAAAGAATCAGAAAAAAAATTAAAATCTATGCTTCATTGGGACGTTAATAATGGAATAAGCAGAAGAAGTTGGGCAAGAAATAAAGAAGCCATTTTTGCAATAAAAAGAGCAATGAAAAACAACCCAAAACTAAAAGTTACAATTCCTAATATTGCCGATAAAAAAACTATTGATAAACTAAAATTTTAGTTATTTTAAAATTATTTTTTCATTAATAATATCTTTATCATTTTTCAGCTCTAAAATATAAATACCATTTGAAAATTCTGACAAATCTATTGTTAGTAGTTGGTTACCATATTCACTAATATTTTGTCTATATATAACTTCACCTAATAAGTTTATAATCTTTAGATTCGATTGATTGTAATTATAAAAGGAAACGTTTATTTCACCACTAGTTGGATTTGGATAAATACTAAGTAAGTTATTTTCATTGAAATTTGAGTTAACAAAATAATTGTAGAATAAAGTATCGCTTATACATCCATTTATGTCTGATATTACACACCAGTAAACACCATTAGAAAACAAACTAGTTGTAGATGACGTATCTCCGGTACTCCAAATATAATTTTCAATAACTCCGCTTGTAACATTTACTTCAAGCTGGTTGTTATTGTTAATAATAATTCCATTAACAAAGGAGCTTTCAATACTAGTTGTTATTATACTATCGCATGCTCCGTCACTTGTTATTGTATCAACATAGATACCCGAGTTATTGTATGTATTTGAACCTATAGTTACAGAATCACCGTGACACAATGTAATAGTTTGGCTATTTGTAGTAATCGGTTGAACAGCTAAGTTTGTATAAATTATACTATCACAACCTTGGCTTGTTGTAAACACATTATAATAAAGTCCAGGACTATAGTATGAGCTAGAACCAATATGAAGAGTATCTCCACTACAAATAGTCAAGTTTTGAGTAAAATTGAAATCATTAAACAGGTTTAAATTTAATATTTCAGTTTGTTGACAACCAAATGCATCAACAAACGAAGAACTATATGTACCACTTGTTGTATATGTATTACTGTCAGCTAACCACAAATATGAGCCACATGTAGTTATGTCTACAGTATTCACAATATTGTTACTAATACTTAGGTCTAATACTTCACTTTGTATACAACCTGACAAAGAATCAACTATTGTGTAAGTGTAAATTCCTGAGCTAGTGTATGTATTACCATCAACTGGCCAATAAAAAGACACACAAGATGAAACATTTGATGTATCTGACGTAGAATTGTTAACTGTTAAATCCAAAATTTCAGTATTTGTGCATCCTAATGAATTAATACTTACATCTGTGTAGATTCCAGAAACAGTATAGGTTATACTATCTACAGGCCACACATATGAACCACATGATGTAATATTAGTAGTATTTTGTGTGTTAGTATCAATTTTTGCAATTACTTCTAATACATTAGATTTACATGGTGCTTTTTCAACTTCCCAATCATAAAAGAAATAATAATAACCAGCAGAGGCATTGGTTCCTGTTATTGAAACTAAATTACTTATATTGTAAGGAAAAGAAGCTCCAGTACTATTTCTATACATATCACTATTAGATGCAGAAATACCCAATTGCATGTTACTTTGAACAGGTAAATCAAAATTTAAATATAATCTTATACCGTTTGGAGATGCGGGAATAAAAATATTAGTATCTAAAAGTACAGCATTACTACTGTTTCTTAATTCAATTATTCTATTTCCATCAGAATTTGTATAAACTAAAACTGAAACAAGTTTAGAAGGAACATAATTATCAAAGACTAGATGTCTATTTCCCTGAAAAAAACCACCTGAACCAAAGCTATTGTCATTTGGAGCTCCAAAAACTGGATCAAAGTTATAAGAAGATTGAGCAAAGTACGATGTTGTTGAATTTAAACTTGGAGTTTGAAAAATATTTCCAGTATCTAGCAAATTTTGCAAGCTAGAGTCAGAGTACCAAGACACCAATCCTGAACTTGAAGTTGCATTTAATGATAAAGATGAACTAACACATGAACTATCACCTGTTGCTTGTATATCCAAATTAATAATCTGAATAGCATCAATTAAAATAACACTGTCACTTCCAAAATTATTTGATGTAGTTAACTTAACAGTATAAATTCCGCTATTTAGATAGGTATGAGTAGGGCTTTGTTGGACTGAAGTATTTCCATCACCAAAATCCCATAACCACGAAGTTGGTCCATTTGTTGATAAATCACTAAAAGTAATTGTACCATCACAGCTTACAGAATCAGTAAATTCAAAAGAACTAGAAGGAGGCGCATTTGGAAAAACACAACTCCAATCTGCTTCAAAACCACTACCATTTACCGCTTGATCAGAATGCAATAAAACAGTTATTGCTCCACCACTTGAAACAACAGTACCGGGACTTCCAGTTAATGTATTACAATATTGACCAAGGGATGAATATGTAGTGTCGGGACCATCAAATATTTCTAAATAATCCCAATTACAATAAGTTGAAGAACTTGGTGCTTCAACATCAAAAGAATTAAATGTAAGTGTTATTTGACTACTTCCAGGGGGGGCAATAGTTATCCATGAATCAGTTTGGTCATAATAATTATTATTTGGTCCTCCTACATCAAATAAAGTACCTGTACATGCAGTTTGAGTGTATCCCGATCCTGAAGTTGGCAAAGTAATAATACAGGAATTATTTTGATCAATACTTATAATCTGTTGTTTTACTACTGTATCATTTCCTAAAGGACCAATAGCAATTAACTCAACAGTAAAAGTTCCATACGAAGTGTAAGTGTGGGAAGGATTTATAGAAGAAGATGTTGTTCCATCACCAAAGTCCCAATAATATGTATTTGAATAAAAAGAATTGTTTAGAAAACTAACATCTGCAGGAACGTTACAAAATACTGAATCACTATAGGAAAAATTTGCAATTGGAGGAGATGTTATTTCTAAATCAATAGACCAAAGACCTCTACCGTAAGTTGCCGCAAATAATTTATTTGATTGATATTGAATTTCTAACTCATTAACAATTACGTTAGGTAGGCTATTATTATTATATAAATTCCAGTCATTTAGAGTAGAGTCTGTTGTAAATACACCAAGATCTGTTCCAATGTATACCGTTTCAACACTACTTAACTTATCAATTTCTATGCAATTAACTGGAATATTGGGTAAATTTCCTGAAATATTAATCCAATTATCTCCACCATTATAAGTTTTAAATACTTTTTCACCAGAAGAATATCCTGACAAAGTAACCCATACTATATTTTCATTATTTGGATTTACCAATATATACGTTATTGTCTTATTCGGCAGTCCATTATTATCAATTTTTGTCCAATTATTACCTCCGTCATTTGTTCTAAACATGTCAGAACCATCACTAAAATAAATTCTGTCAGAATCAGTTGTAGACAAACCTATTTCGTCAATTCTATTACCGTTAGTTTGATTATTTGTTATTGTTGACCATGAATTGCCTCCATCTGTACTTTTAATCAATTCATCATAACCAATATAAATAGTATTTGGATCATTTTTATCTAGTTCATAAGGAGTTTCCCATGCACCATTACCAGAACTAATTGTAGAAAAACTATTACCTCCATTTGTTGATTTTCTAATATCACCATAATAAATTGATCCATACATAATATTTGAGTTAGTATAATCAATAATGCATTCCATTCCATCACCTCCAATAACTGCATCCCAATTTAAATTTGTTTTTAAAAATGTTCCATTATCTTGAGAGCCAGTAATTACTTGATCTTGCACTGTTTGAGATACACCTAAGCTATAAAACTGACTTATATGTAAACCGTCAGAAATATCAGTCCAGTTTACTTCGTCAGATGTAAAATATAATCCCCCGTCATTACCAGAATATAAAAAGTCATTAAGTGGATGATACTTTAACATATGAACATCAGCATGTTTGTATTCTGCACCACCACTACCTGTCCAATGAGTATTAATATCCCAACTTATTCCTCCATCTGATGATTTCCATGTATTTACTCCCCCAACGAATAAGGTGTTTTCATCATTTGGAGACACCGCCAATGCTAAGTCATACCAAGCTTGACCTCCATTATCAGAACCAGTGGTAGACCAGCCCAATAAATTTGGAGATGTTGATTGTTCAGACCAACTATTTCCTTCATCATTGGATTTATAAACACCATAAAACCCATTATCACTTGCTCCAAAAAGAGCATACACTACCTGAGGGTTATCCTCAGTTACAGCTACACAAGCTCTTGATAAACCAGAGGAAGGAAGACCATTTGCTGATTGATTCCAATTTAATCCATTATCTGTAGATTTATAAATTGATGTATTTCCATTTGAAGCACCATATATAACATTATAATTTGTAGGATGAAATTCAATATCAGTAATATTAATACCAGAAAAAGTTTGAGAAAATGTAACTCCAGCATCAGTTGAGCGATAAATACCATTACTTGTAGATACAATTATAGTATTGGTATTAGAAGGATCTATAATAACTCTATTACCTCTGTAACCACTAAGTATATTAAACGACAAACCAGTGGTAATAAATGTATTTCCACCGTCAAGTGATTTCATTAATCCATATGAATAAGTATCTCCTCCGTCTCTATCTCCTGTAATAATATATATTTCATCAGCATTATTTGGGTTAATAGCAATATCTGAGACACCTAAGTTTGTAGCAAAATCTGTACTAGTATTCCATGTCTGACCATTGTCTAAAGATTTCCAAAAACCTCCAGCTGGTGCACCAACATAAATTATATCTGGATCTGTAGGATGAAATGCTACTGTGTTCACTCTACCAATTCCTCTCTTTCTTCCACTTGATTCCAACGGAACGTTATCTGGACCAACTTGAGTCCATACATTTGGAGGTAACATTTTAAATTGGTTGTTTGCCTGTTTTAAATTATTATATTCCTGATATAACATTTCAGGTTTTATTACACCTTCAGGATACACCCTTGGGGCAACAAAATTTTCCCATCTTTTAAACTGTTTCCACCCCTTTCCTTTTTCAATAGACTTATTTTGCCAATAGTTTTCAAACTCTTGTTGTGTTTCATAAAAATTAACGCTAGGGTCTAACATCATATCAACCCAAGCTTGGGAATATAAGTAACCTGGCAATAATAAAACCAAAAATATCTTTTTCATTTATATTTTTTTTGCAAATTTAACTAATTCATTCTGATTAAAAAACACAAAACCATTTTCTAATTATAAAAAATTTAGCTATAGAGTCATTTTGTTAAATAGAGAATTTTACGCAAAAAAAACCCTAATGTTGCATTATCCAAAATAAAATTTTAACAACTTTAATATAAAATTATCTTTTTATTTATGTAATTGTTGTTGGTCTTGATTTCTAATAAATAAATATTACAAGAGTAACTCATAAGATTTATTTTCTTACTATACTCACCAACAAATTGTTGTAAGTCTTCAGTGTAAACAACCTCTCCAACTACGTTGATTACTCTAACCTCAAGATCCTGTACATCCTCTGACGTAAACGCCACATTAAATACATCTCTCGATGGGTTAGGATAAACATCTAAGTTATTG
>Ga0160422_10000172_pt1 | contig 37067 bp, 34 predicted proteins | sample Fk160mmetaG_FD_108192 | JGI IMG/M metagenome (GOLD analysis project Ga0160422, IMG submission 108192) | Marine microbial communities from the Central Pacific Ocean - Fk160115 60m metaG | ecosystem: Environmental > Aquatic > Marine > Oceanic > Photic zone | place: The Central Pacific Ocean... | reverse complement strand
TGGATTTTGTGATATGGCAATGGGAATTACTGTGTTTGTTGGTGAATGTGCCTATTTGAGTGGATGTGGCTGGGAAGTAGGTGTTATAGATTATTTTCCAGCATTATACACAAGCTTTGATTCTTGTGAAGAAGGATGTTTGCAAAAAGAAGATTGCCAAGATTTAGCTGGAATGGATTTTGGTGAATGCATTACAGTACTTGTTATTGCTAATGTTTCAGGATCTTATCTGCCAGTTAGCGTATGTTCATCTTATCTCAATGAAAAAGACCATGGTTATACATTTTATGATTCATTCGAAAAGTGCTATGAATCATGCTTTGAAATTGGTGAGGGATGCACTTACTCTGTTGCTTTAAATTATAAACCAAATGCAACTATTTAAGATGGTTCGTGTCTATTTTATGAATGCATATCAGGGTGTACTAGTGATATAAATGGAGATAAAAGAGAAACAGTAGATGAGATATAAATTAAACAGCTTTGGGATAATTTTTAATTAATTAAAAAAAAATAATATGAGAGGTTTACTTGCAGTTATTGGATTGACAATTGGAGGTTTTTTATTTGCTTCTGATTCAGTTGGTGACGACCAATATGAAATCAGGCTGAATATGTCAGTCAATCAACCAACAGAAACTCAACAAGCATGGTTGAGAAAGAAAAGTGGTTGGGATAATTGGAATCAAACAACAAGTGGTTGGATGACTATTATGAGCGAGAGAACTGGTTTACCACACAGAGCTTGGGGTGCTGGAATCGATTTTGATGGTGTAGATGTTGAAACTAAGCACCTAAATTTTGTTGAAACTGTTTTGCCATATTTCAGCATACCTCAAAATCAAATTGCTGCTGATTTTAATAAGAATAGATCACCTAAGCACGATAGGATTTTCCAAAAACAACAAGTAAATGGCTATGATGTATTGCTTAGCCAATTGCAGACAAAATGGAAAGAAGGAAAGCTAGTTTTATGGGCTCTTGATTGGTGGGCAGATGCATACGTTCCAGAAGGTGAAATTCTTTCTGATGAAGTGATTTTGCAGTACGCAATCGAAGGTATGAATATTCAAAATTTGGAATTTGAATGGGGTGAGTTAGCCATACTACCTGACGCTTATGCAGAAGGTGAATTCAGGTTGGTTAAACAGCTGAATATCAAAGGTAAAACCGAGGGACTAGTTAAGAATTATGATACTTGGGTAGATGCTCATACAGGTAGAATTTGGTATAGGCAAAATCAAATTGTCCACCATGTAGGAAAGAAGATTGTTCAGCCTATGGGATTTGCAAAACCAAAGTCAAATAATACTAATAAATCAATTACTAATAAACCAGTTGAAGCACTTCCTATTGTGTCAGGCCAAACTAACGCTATGGCACATGATATGTATCCATACGAAGCTGCAGTTGAATTGGCAATGCCACACCTTCGTTTGGACTTAAATGGGCAGACATATTACTCAAACGAAAACGGAGGCTTCTCTACTAACATTAATCAGGAACTTAATAACGTAAATGTGAGTCTTGAAGGACGTTGGAGCACTATTTACACAAATGGAGTTACTCCATCAGGTAATTACACTTTTGAGAATGGATATGAAACATATATAGTTCCAGGTAATACAAAAGAAGCAAGTGCATACAGAAGTACGAATTTGATTCACGATCACATGAAGGATTGGATGCCTGATTTTACGGACCTAGATTTTTCATTGACAACAAATATTGATGTTGATGGAGAATGTAATGCGTTTTACGATGGTACATCAATAAATTTCTATGATACAGGTGGTGGGTGTAACCCAACATCTTTAATTGCAGATGTTGTTTATCACGAATACGGCCACGGAATTAATGGTTACTTCTACAACAGTTTGGGGGCATGGTTTAACAATGGGGCAATGAACGAGGGTTATGCTGATTTTTGGGCTATGTCTCTTGGCGACATAGCTGAAATTGGAAAAGGATTCTATACTGATAACAATGATGGAATTCGCAGGTATGACATTGATCCTAAAGTATACCCTGAAGACATAGTAGGAGAGGTGCATGCAGATGGAGAAATCATTGCTGGAGCGTGGTACGATACACATCTTTTACTTGGAGGTTTTTGGGATTCAACATTAGAACTTTTTGTTGATGCATACCCAGGTTTACAAGGAACTGCAACTAATGGTGATGAGGGACAAGCATTTACTGATGTGCTTTTAGATGCTCTTCAAGCAGATGATGATGATGGAGATTTACTGAACGGTACGCCAAATGCAGCAGCAATTATCGAAGGATTTGATATCCATGGAATTTCTTTATTCAGTTATGCAGAAGTAGAACACATGCCTGCAGAGTATGTAGAAGAGCAGACAACTATTGAAATTGAAGCTGAAGTTGAAATAGTATTCCCATACAATGTGTATTTCGATGCAGTTTATCTTACATATAGAAACGGACCATATGATGAATGGAATCAAGTTGTAATGGATCAAGACGGTGATACGTTTACTTATTTAATAGATGGAGAGCCGTCAGGAACTGTAATTGAGTATTACATGCATATTGAAGATGTATTTGGCGGTATAAGCGGAGTTACCCCGATTGCTTCTAACTACGAAAACAATTCAAATCTTCCATATTATTTGATTGTTGGTTGTTACCCATATTTAATTAATGACTCTGATGATTATGCCGATTTTGGATTTTGGGATATGGGAGTGCCTGGGGATAATGCTACAACAGGGGATTGGGAAGAAACGATTCCAGTTGGATCATACGCCGAAGTTGGTAATCCAGAAAGTGCTGTAGCGCCTTCAGCTGACCATACAGTAGGATTTGCAGGATATTGCTTTTTGACAGGAGTAAGCCCAGGTGCTGACGCAGGTATAGGCGAAAACGATGTTGATGGAGGGCACACTACGCTTAGATCTCCAATTATTGATTTGACTCCATACCAAAATCCAGTAGTGGAATATTGGAGATGGTATGTAAATGCACCTTCTGGTGGAGCAAACCCTGCAAGTGATTGGTGGCAAGTCCAAATTTCAAGCGATGGTGGTGATACATGGCAGTACTTAGAAAATACCTCTCAACAAGATATTGCTTGGCGAAGAAAAGCATTTAATATATCAGAGCACATAGAGCTAACTTCAGGATTCATGATGCAGTTTATTGCATCTGATAGCACTACTGTTGGAGAATATCTAGACGGTGGATCATTAGTAGAAGGAGCGTTAGACGATATTATCCTATATGATGTCCTTCCTCAACACCACTCTACATCAGATATTGAGCACTCTGTTGACTTTATGCTAATACCAAATCCAACATCAGATGTTGTTAGACTTCAAAACTTGTTTGGCCTAACACCTATAAGAATTTACAATTCAGCTGGTGCGCTTGTTTACGAAGGAACTAGCTCTGAAGGAGGGAATGCAACAATAGATGTAAGCGGGTTTGCAAATGGAATTTATACAGTAGAATCTAGAAATTCTATGGCGCGCAGGTCTGCTGTAAGATTAGAAATTATAGACTAAATACGTTCGATGGCTTCAGTTGGGAGCCATCCAACGCTTCCGTTGTCTAAACTAATTTCAGTCCAATCTCCTTCTGTACTTAAGATACATCCACGAGACCCCTCGTGTAGATGAAAAAGCTTTAGTCCAGTATTTCCAGGAACGCTCATTATATCGACTTTGTCTTCCATAATTACTGCGCAAGCTGAAGTTGATAATCGGCTATGAGTATTGTACAGGAAAGTAGAGAAAAGAAGAGATGAAGCAAGTAGGATTATGGCACCGGCATTTGCAAATGGATAGAGTATGCTTTCTTTCCAATTGATTCTAATTGCTAGAAGCCCAAAACCAAAACTCCATGTCAATAAGCTCAATATAAGCCATATTCCGTGCATCTTTCCAGCGAACAATACTCCCAATAACTTTTCAATTCCTACGCCTGGCAACTCTTCGATTTTATCAACAACTCTAAGGTCTGCAAGAAGCATATTTGCTCTTAAGTCATCGTTGAGCGGGTCTATAAGTTTGGCACGTTCATAGTGCAAAATTGTTTGGCCTACCTTCTCCAACTTATAGTAGCAATTGCCCAAATTATATTCAAGCTCAAAGCACTTGTACTCCTTTGAAATTTCTTCATACGTAGCCGCAGCCAATTCGTAATCAGCTGCTAAATAGGCATTATTTGCAAATTCAAATTGGTTACTTAAATCTACCTTTGAGGTTTGGCCTATTGCGAGAGCTGGAATTAATAAAGCCCAAACCAAAGCTCCAACCACCATTGTAGAAATCTTTGAATCACTCATTTTAACTAAGCCCCTTGCGTCTTCTATAGCACTATTCACATCTGGCAGAGCACCTGGAGCAAATCTTGCCATTTCGCATTTCTTTAATAATTCATCCCAAGCTTCTGCTTCAACAGAGCTCAGTTGCTTGCTCAAAGATTCAGCTGCAACTGCCCTGCTAAAACTGCTTCTTCCTATGCCAAACTTAGAGCATAAATACACTTCGATTGCTTCTCCAAGTTGAGTGTAGTCGTTGCATTTGGCTAGGGACTTTGTGAAAACTCTTTGGGCTTTTTTACGCCTTGTCCCCACCTTGTCATTTAGTTCGTTTTCGGATCTTTTTCTTGCAAGTAATGCCCAAACCGCAAATGCTGGCCCAAACAAGTAAAAGAACCAAACAATAAGTGACTTGAAAGATTTGTCCTTGTATCCTACCCAATGTCCATGATCTGTATTGATATGCCTGATATCGTGATTTAGTACTTGTACTTGAGATTTGGGGCTATACATAGTTATTCCGCCGACAGAATTTGGATCTCGTTTAATTGTGATTTGGCCAGCGTTAGTTTTTTCGCTTAAATAAGAGTCCTTAAAATGGTTGAAATAGCTAGATTCAACAACAGGTAAATCGTAAGTGCCTGGCGCTCTTGGAATCACAGCGTATTTATATGTTCTTTTCCCAGTTTCACCACCTGCACTAACACTAATTCTATCAATAATTTCTGGGTCAAAGACTTCAAACTCTGAAGGCCAATCCAAAGTTGGTTCCTGGATTAATTTCAAATTACCCTTACCACTATAGGTCAATTCAAAATTGAATGCTTCATTTACATTAACGCTATCAACACTAACATTTGCTTGCACCTTTAATTTCCCAAAAGTACCTATGAAATTTTTTGGCTTACCTTCTGGATGAGGTAGGACTTTTATAGTGATGGGGTTTGACTGAGTTTGTACTTCCTTTTGATTAAAGAAACTAACCGATATCACACCATAGATATCAAATCCATCAATAGTAAAATCTCCTGTTTGCTGAGGAAAAGCTAAAACTTCCTTTACAATTATTTCAAGGTATTCTACACCATTGATTTGCTTAATTGTTCTATTATTGCTTCGAGCTGCTAGTGGTTCTTTCCAAAATCCCTCAAGCTCTGGAATTTCTTCTCTATACTGCAGATTTGAATACCTTGAATAAATCTTGTATTGAATTAAAACTGGCTCCCCAATATGAACTTGGTTACTACTTACTTCAATTACACTTGAAACATTGCCTAACCCTTGCTTTTTATTATTTGCACCCCTTTCTACCACCTTTAGAATGAACCCCTCTGAGTTTTTAACTCCCTTGTTTGTAGCAAGTTTTATTGGTGGAATCTTAACATCTACTTTTGATATTACCTGGTATGTATATGTGTAGGTATGAGTAGATGTTGATTTGAAGTTTATGCTTTGAAACTGTTGTGATACTGAAGGGCCACCAAGGTATCTAAGGCCCGGAATCTGAGGCCTGTCGAATGAGTCGTCTTTTGGTTTACAATTTGTAAATGCGACTACTAGATTTACTCTAGATCCAGTTGGAACTGGATTCTGGCTTACAGTACAGCTTATTGATGCGTTTTGAGCAAGGACATCATTTAGCCCAAACCCAGATAGCGATATCATCAAAGCAACAAAGCACGCAATATTTATGATAGTCCCTCTCATTACCACTCCTTTTCAATTTTGCGCTTTTTACCCTTTGCTTTAGCCCTCATCAGCTTTTCTTGAATCTTTTCCTCTTCGTTTTCTAAGTTCTCTAAGATACGAGCCATCTCTTCCTTTGAAAGTTTCTTTTCCTGCTGCTGAGGTTGTTGCTTTTCTTGCTTTTCTTGCTTTTCTTGCTGTTTTTGCTTTTCCTGCTGATCCTGCTGATCCTGCTGATCCTGCTGATCCTGCTGATCCTGCTGATCTTGCTGATCCTGTTTGTCCTGCTGATCTTGCTGGTCCTGTTGATCTTGCTGATCTTGATTCTGATCTTGCTGCTGTTGCTGTTGCTGCTGCTGTAGCATTTTATAAGCTACAGCAAGATTGTGTCTGGCTTCTTCATAAGATGGGTCAATTCTTAAAGCGCTTTTATATGCTTCAATTGCTTTTTCTGGATCAGGCATTGAATCCAAAAGAGCAACATTGCCTTTGTTATACCATGAACGTGATTTAATCATAGGATTCTCAGTATTTTCAATTGCATTTGAAAATGCTAAATTAGCTTCACTAAGGTTTTTACTTGCTAGTAAACTAAGGCCTCTGTTATAAGTTGCTATGTCCTCATATCCTACAAGAGATCCACCCGAAGCAAATGACATTGACGCTTCATTGTATTCTTCAGATTTGAAACTATCTACTCCATCTATGAGATGTCCTTTGAGCTTCAAATCATTTTGAGAAAATAATCCCAATGGAATAACCAAGGTCAATATAAGAGTAAAGTGATTCATCATGACTTACTTGGGTTTGGGATTAGAGATTCAAGCACAAGAAGAAATATGCTTATAGCAATAAGGATTTGGAATTTGTGGTCATAATCAGTAAATCTGATGTCAGAAGACCTGGTTTTCAAGGTCTTTCTGAATGCATCAAGAGTTGGGTTGATATCTACAAATGAATTTGCTGCTCTTGTAAACAAACCACCTCCTGCTTGCGCTGTTGCCAACAAAGTGCTTTCATCGAGCTTTGATACTACAGGCTGACCTGAGGCATCTTCAATAAATCCTATTCTATTGCCATTCTTACTAAGCTTTGGGATAGGTGCTCCTTCTATAGAAGCCAAACCCAAAACATGCACCACAACTCCCTGATTAAATGCTTCAGCTGCAGCAGCTACTGGATCATCTTCATGATTTTCTCCGTCAGTTAAAATCAATATACTTCGACCAGTTTCAGGAGCATTTTCAAAAGCTTTAAGGCTTAAATCAATTGCGTTGCCAATTGCAGTTCCTTGTGTTGATATGAGACCTGTGCTAACTGAATTAAGGAAAATTTTGAGCGAACTGTAATCTGAAGTAAGTGGGCATTGAACGTAGGCTTCTCCTGCAAAAACAACAATACCAATCCTATCACTGCCCATTTTTGAAATCAAACGCTTGATAGTTTGATGAGCAATCTCAAGTCTACTTGGCCCAAGGTCTTCTGCCATCATGCTATTACTCACGTCAATTGCAATCATGATATCTGATCCCTTTGATTCAACTTCAACTAGTTTGCTTCCAACTTTTGGACCCAGCATTGCGAGGACAGCAAATGCAAGAGCGAGCCTCCAAAGCAGGAATCTCCATGTTTGACGACCAGCTGAAAAGTCTGTAATTAAAGTTTTGGCTAAATGAGAGTCTGCGAGTTTGCCTACAGCATTTACCTTCCATCTGAGGTTGATTAAATATGCTATCGAACTGACTGGTAAAGCTGCAGCTATTAGCCAAAGGTCAAGATTGTGCCATTCTAAATGGGGAGCGAATTCACCAATAATTAAAGCGCAAATTCCTACGATAAGCCAAAACAAAAGCTCAGCAATGCAAACTCCTAATATGGAATAACTCATCTTCATGATATACTCCTAATTACAGTGAAACGTAGTGCTTTTTCTAAAAGCAGTGATGCAAGAGCTATAATTAAAAACGGAAGGTAAGCTTCAGTTTTTCTTTGATATCTCATGACGTTAAAACGAGTTTTTTCTAACTCGTCAATCTCATCATAAATACTGGCTAGCTTATCTGCATTAGTTGCTCTGAAATACTTTCCGTTAGTTTTTTCGGCAATTGCCATCAAAGCATCCTCGTCGATTTGAACATCTACCCAATCGTATTTGTAATCATTCCCAATGATGGCTACAGGACTATATGCTTTTCCTATAGTCCCTACGCCAATAGTATATATTCTGATATCGTTTAGTTCAGCAAGCTGTGCAGCATCAAGTGGCTCGATTTGGCCTGCGTTATTCATGCCATCTGTAAGAAGGATAATTACCTTGCTTTTTGCCTCTGATTGCCTCAATCTATTCACTGCAGTAGCAAGCCCCATGCCAATTGCTGTTCCACCTTCTAGCATACCTGTTTTGAGCCCTTTAATACCATTCTTAACTACAACATGATCTGTAGTAACTGGAACTTGAGTAAATGCTTCGCCTTCGTAGGCAACAATGCCAATCCTGTCATGCGGCCTTTGGTCTATGAATGATTCTGCTACTTCTTTGGATTGCTCCAGACGATTTGGCTTAAAATCCTTACTTAGCATACTCACGCTGACATCCATTGCTAAAACCAAATCAATTCCCTCGCTTGTCATATCTTCAACGCTATCTGAGGTTTGTGGTCGGGCAAGAACAATTACCAACATGCCTAAAGCCAGAGTTCTCAAAGCATATGGAGTCTCGACAATCCAGCTGTTTATGATTTGGGCTTTAGAATTTGAATTGCCTTTTACATTAAGCTTGGTACCCGTGTTAGCAAAAATTCCTCTGGCAAAAGTTCTGTATAAAAAGTGGAGTAGGGCAATAGAGAAAAGCCAAACCACATTTGGGCTATAAAGCTCAAATTGATTCCACACTTTTAGGGCAATTATTGCAGTGCAGATTAAAGATATTATATGTGGTGGCGACACCTTAATCCACTTCATATAAATTTGTTTTTTGTACGAATTCAATACAGTCGTTAATCGACTTTAAGTGGATATCGTGAGCAGCACGATACTTTGCAAACTTTACTTGGTCACCTATTAGTAGCGCGTTTGAAATGCTTTGCTTATAAGATTGAGATATATCAAGTGATTTTATGATTTTCACTGCCTCTGAAGAGGTTTTGTCCAACGAACTCACACCAAATTTTCTGTCTACATATCTCCTTATGGTTTGACTTAAATCAACTTGAAATGTCTTTTCATCTCCCTTAAGCCAAGATTCCCTCGCCCTTAGATCTTCTAGTTTCTGAAGAGCTTCTATATGTGGCGGAATTACAATATCTGGCGTAGGCTCTACTATTTTTTCTTTAGCTATAATCTTTCTGTAGAAGTAATATAAAATTCCAATTAATGCAGACAGTACTATAAAGTACAGAATGTATGGAAGAGCTAGCCTTATTCTCTCAGACGCAGTCCAATTTACTTCTATGATTTCTGCATGGATTACCAATTCGTTTTTGTCACCTGTTCTTGTTGGAACCTTTTGGATTTGTAGCCCAGGAAGATCTACGAATCCTGAGTCCCAAGCTGTAGTAACCCAAGATTTTTCTATGACATAATCCCAAACTTCCGGATCATCCTCACTTGGAGCAACTGTATCAGGCCCGAGAATTTCTATGACCTCTAAACCGCCAGAAATTGAGTCTGTCCATTGAGGAAAGCTATCAAGTGAAACTATGTTCTCAGAAGCATTTACACCGATTCGGGCTTTAATTGTCACCCTTTCTCCCCAACCAATTCTGCCAGTATCTGCGCTAAGTGTGAATTGGGCTTGAGTGTTAGAGCTAAAAATCAAATAAACTGCAAAGGCAATGTATTTTGCCCCTTTGATTACTATCCCAGCCTTAATGTATTTCTTCAGCTTCTTATCCACGTCTATCAAATAATTGCATAAGAGGTTGAACAAAATCCCTGTCAGTTCTTATCACTGTGTGGTCAACACCAGATTTTGAGAAAATCTTTTCAAGTTTTGATTTTCTATCTAATTCGTCTGCTTTGTAATTAGCCCTTGCTTTTTTTGACTGAGACTTAAACCACATATCTTCTCCTGTTTCAGGATCATGCATGTGGAGGAAGCCAATGTTTGGCATTTCTAAATCAATAGGATCTTCAATTTGAAGAGCTACAAAATCGTGTTTTTTGCCAGCTCTTTTTAGCAGATTTTCATAACCATCCCCCACAAAATCACTAAGTATAAATGCTACTGTACGCTTTTTCATTGCAGATAGGAAATGATCCAAAGCGCCAGGAATGTCTGTTCCTTTCCCTTCAGGAGTGATTTCCAGCAATTCCCTTATTATTCTTAAAACGTGTGATTTACCCTTTTTTGGAGGAATGAATCTCTCAATTCTATCTGAAAATAAAATAGCGCCAACCTTATCATTATTTCCTAGGGCACTAAAGCCCAAAACCGCCGCAAGCTCTGTTATTCTATCTCTTTTTGTTGAACCCCTAGTGCCAATATCGATTGAGCCAGAAATGTCAGCAATAATGAATACGGTAAGTTCCCTTTCCTCTTCGAATACTTTCAAATAGGGCGTACCCATTCTTGCAGTTACATTCCAATTAATTGCTCTAACATCATCACCTGGTTGATATTCTCTGTTTTCGCTAAAAGCCATTCCACGACCCTTGAAGGCACTGTGATATTGACCGGAAAAAATCCGATCGCTAAGGCCGCGAGATTTTATTTCAACCCTGCGAACTCTCTTGAGTAGTTCTGACGTGTCCATTTGGGATATTATGGGACAACTACCATGTCCATAATCTCAGTTACAATTTGTTCCTGAGTAATATTTTCTGCTTCAGCTTCAAATGTTAGACCTATTCTGTGTCTTAACACATCCATTGCAATAGCTCTTACATCCTCTGGCACTACATATCCTCTATGATTTAGAAAGGCGTGTGCTTTTGCAGCAATACCCAAGCCTATGCTTGCCCTTGGAGAAGCACCAAAGCCTATAAGTTCTGTCAAATGACCAAGCCTAATATTCTCAGGAGACCTAGTAGCAAATACAAGATCAACGATGTATTTTTCAACCTTCTCATCCATGTAAATTCCTCTTACTAGTTCTCTGGCAGCAAGGATGTCTTTCTTTGAAACTACAGCTTTAGGTTCATGAAGACCTCCAACTTGAAGATTTGCTTTTAGAATTGCTTGCTCTTCTTCTTTTGTTGGATATCCGATTACAACTTTTAGTAGAAATCTATCAACTTGAGCTTCTGGTAGAGGGTAGGTTCCTTCTTGTTCAACTGGGTTTTGGGTTGCAAGTACTAAAAATGGCTTAGGCATGTTAAAAGTGTCATTGCCTATAGTAACCTGTCTTTCTTGCATTGCTTCAAGTAGAGCAGATTGAACTTTTGCAGGTGCTCTATTGATCTCATCAGCTAGAACGAAATTTGCAAAAATAGGCCCCTTTTTAACCTTGAAACTTTCCTCTTTAGGATTGTAGATAAGAGTACCAACAACGTCAGCTGGAAGAAGATCTGGAGTGAACTGAATCCTGCTAAATTCAGCTTTTATAGTCTTACTTAAGCTATTGATGGCTAATGTTTTAGCTAGTCCAGGAACGCCTTCAAGAAGTATGTGTCCATTAGCTAATAATCCTATCAGAAGTTTGTCTATCATAGACCCTTGACCTATGATAGTCTTTCCAATTTCTGCTCTTATCAAATCGGTAGTTCGACTTGCTTGTTCAACCTGCTCATTTAGCAATTGAATGTCTGGTGCTGTTTCAGTCATTTTTAAAAATTTCGATTGCTAAAATATTATTTTGCAAGACCAGAAGTAGATTCAACATTTTAAAATCTTGTTAAGAATTGGTGGGAAACATGTGTTTCAGTGTTTTGGGCTTAAGTCTAGCAAGTCAGACTTTAGACCCATGGAAAAAAATTTATCACTTCAAAACGTAATAAACGCAGTTAGAGAATTTCACGATTCTTTTAAAATCCCAAACTCAGATAAACCTAACTCTAATCTCACTGAAGACGATGTTATGCTTAGGTATAGATTGATGGCAGAAGAAAACGATGAATATCTAGAAGCTGCTAAAGCAGGCGATATAGTTGAAATTGCAGATGCATTAGGAGACCAGCTGTATATCCTATGTGGTACAATTCTTAGACACGGAATGCACGATGTGATTGAAGATGTTTTCATGGAAATTCAAGCGTCCAACATGTCTAAGCTTGGAGCAGATGGAAATCCAATCTACAGAGAAGACGGTAAGGTGATGAAGGGGCCAAACTATTTCAAGCCAGACATCAAGGGCGCAATGGAAAAATCCCAAATGGAATTAGAAGCATGATTGGAGGAGGTCTGTTTAATTGGGCTATTAGGAGGGCAAAATCAGGAAAACCTTGGTTTTTCTCAAGACTGATGCAGGAAGTTATTCCATTTAACAGGCCGCATGGAATTAGTGTTGTTGAATTAGGCCCCGAAAAAGTGTAAAGTCTACCTCCCTAATAAGAGGAAGGATAAAAAACCATTTAGGAACAATGCACGCATTTGCAATTGCAACGGCAACAGAATATGTAAGTGGTCTCAATGTTGTGCAGGCCTTTGATATGGAAAAGTACAGGTTAATTATGAGTCGAATAGAGGTGGACTACATAAGAAGACCAGTAGGATATTGTAACGCTGAAAGTGGAATTTCTTCTAATCAAATGATGCAGATAAACAAGGAGTTAGAAGCAGATGGAGTAAGTAAATTCATATTGGTTTCTAATGTAATTGATTCAGAAAAAGAAGTAGTCGCAAAAGCTACAATTCATTGGCAGGTAAAGTCATGGCGAAAAGTCTGCGTTAAGTAGGCATGCACTGGGCAAAAGAAAAGTTATCTTTGCCCTCCATGATTGACATTACATTACCAGACGGGTCGATTAAATCAGTAGAGGCAGGTACAACTGCCTTAGATATCGCAACAGGCATAAGCGAAGGTTTAGCACGAAATGTGCTCGCTGCCGAAGTGGCTGGGGAGGTTGTAGATCCTCAGCGCCCTATCAATGAATCATCTACTTTAAAACTCCTCACGTGGAATGACGAAGAGGGAAAGAGTACCATGTGGCATAGTTCTGCTCATTTAATGGCAGAGGCCCTTGAATCTATGTTTGATGGAATCAAATTTTGGGTTGGACCACCTCTAGAGTTTGGTTTTTACTACGACGTAGATTTTGGTGAGCACAAGTTTACTGACGCTCATATTCCTGAGCTTGAGAAGAAAATGCTCGAGCTAGCTAAAGAAAAGAATCCATATATCAGAAAAGAAATCAGCAAGGCAGAAGCTGTTGAGTATTTCACTGAAAAGGGAGATGAGTATAAGTTGGATTTACTCGAGCGTCTAAAGGACGGTGAAATTTCTCTTTATACTCAAGGAGAATTTACAGATTTGTGTCGTGGACCTCATATACCTCACACAGGTTTTGTAAAAGCAGTTAAAGTCACTTCAATAGCTGGTGCTTATTGGAAGGGAGACGAAAACAATAAGCAGCTTACAAGGGTGTACGGAATTACATTCCCTAAAAAGAAAGAATTGGCAGCTTACCTTGAATTGGTTGAGCAAGCTAAGGCTAGAGATCATAGAAAATTAGGAAAGGAACTTGATTTGTTCCATTTCTCTGAAAGGGTAGGCCAAGGTCTTCCACTTTGGCTTCCTAAGGGTGCAGATCTTAGAATGCGCCTAGAAAACTTCCTTAAAGAAGCCCAAAGAAAATCAGGATACGAGCCAGTTATTACACCTCACATTGGTTCGAAAGATTTATACGTTACTTCAGGGCACTATGCCAAGTATGGTGAGGATAGTTTCCAGCCAATTCAGACCCCATCTGATGGTGAGGAATTCCTTTTAAAACCTATGAATTGCCCTCATCACTGTGAGATATTCAAGTCAAGGCCTAGGACGTACAAGGATTTGCCTGTAAGGTTTGCAGAATTTGGCACAGTTTACAGATACGAGCAAAGTGGAGAGCTTCACGGTTTAACAAGAGTAAGAGGGTTTACTCAAGACGATGCTCATATATTTTGTACTAATGATCAAGTGAAAGAAGAGGTTGGGAAAGTTATAGATCTAGTATTGTACATTTTCAAGACTCTGAATTTTGAAGATTTTATTGCACAAGTAAGTCTTAGAGACCCAGAAAACCCTGATAAATACATTGGATCTGACGAGAATTGGGATAAGGCTGAAACAGCGATTAAAGAGGTAGCGGACGAAAAGGGATTAGAGACTGTAGTTGAATATGGAGAGGCTGCATTCTATGGACCAAAGCTAGACTTTATGGTTCGCGATGCAATTGGCAGAACATGGCAGCTTGGTACAGTTCAAATAGATTACAATTTGCCAGAGAGATTTGAGTTAGAATACGTTGGTTCTGATAACTCAAAACACAGGCCTGTGATGATTCATAGAGCGCCTTTTGGCTCGATGGAGCGATTTGTTGCCATTTTAATTGAGCATTGTGCAGGAAAATTCCCTCTCTGGTTAACCCCGGAACAGGCGAGAATACTGGCATTATCGGACAAATACAACGACTACGCTGAAAATGTTTCAAAAGTGCTAGAAAATTCCGATATTCGCGCTCTCGTAGATTCACGATCTGAAAAAGTGGGAAGAAAGATTCGCGATGCCGAATTAGACAAGATTCCCTACATGCTCATAGTGGGAGAAAACGAGAAATCCGAAGGAACAGTCTCAGTGCGTAAGCAAGGAGAGGGTGATATCGGTACGATGAGTATAGAAGCTTTTGCTGAACACGTAGGTTCAGAAATAGCGGAAATGCTTGCCGTTAAATAGTTTATGAACAATTAAAAGATAGAGTTATAGCAATACGCAGGAAACGTACTCCTTACCGCGGTAGGGTTAGAAAAGAAAACGAACATAGGATCAATCAGTTTATTACTGCTAATCAAGTTCGAGTTGTAGGTGAAAATGTTGAGCCATCAGTTATGTCTATTCAGGCAGCAATGGCATTAGCAAATGAACTAGAACTTGATTTAGTTGAGATTTCACCAAAGGCTGACCCTCCAGTTTGTAAGATTATCGATTACAAGAAATTCCTGTATGCGCAAAAGAAGAAGCAAAAAGAAATTAAGGCAAAGCAAGCGAAAGTTGTTGTAAAAGAGATTCGCTTTGGCCCTAACACAGATGATCACGACTTCCAATTCAAGCTAAAGCACGCGCGAAAGTTTTTAGAGGATGGAGCTAAAGTAAAAGCTTACGTATTCTTCAGAGGAAGGACCATCGTTTTCAAAGAGAGAGGAGAAATCCTTCTACTTCGATTTGCTACTGAGCTTGAAGATATTGGAACTGTAGAACAGATGCCAAAATTGGAAGGTAAGCGCATGACTATCATGTTCAACCCAAAGAAGAAATAATTATAAACCCATAAAATATCTGAGGCCATGCCAAAGATGAAAACAAAATCAAGCGCAAAGAAGCGCTTCAAGCTAACAGCATCGGGTAAGATTAAGCGCAAGCAAGCTTTTAAGAGTCACATTCTTACAAAGAAGGGGACTAAGCAAAAGCGTAATTTGACACATAGCACGTTGGTAAACAAGTCTGACGAAGCTAACATCAAGAAACAGCTCTGTATATAATTTTATTCAATTCTGGTATTATTAACCCGGTCATTGGTTCTCCAAGTAAGTTTCACTAGAAACTTCACCATATACCAAAACAATTTTAAATCATGCCTCGTTCAACGAATGCAGTGGCGTCAAGAGCCCGCCGTAAAAAGGTTCTTAAAATGGCGAAAGGGTACTTTGGTGCTCGTAAAAATGTCTACACGGTAGCAAAGAATGCCGTAGAAAAAGGTTTGCAATACGCTTACATCGGACGTAAGCTTCGTAAGCGTCAATTCCGTAGCCTATGGATTATGCGTATCAACGCAGCAGCACGCCAGCACGGAATGTCATACTCAAAGTTTATGGGTCAGCTTTCAAAGTCTGGTATCGAGCTTAACCGCAAGGTTCTTGCTGATCTAGCTATGAATCACCCAGAAGCTTTTAAAGCAGTAGTAGACAAGATCAAGTAACAACTGTAGTTACTTCATATAAAAAAGGTCGGCAATTGCCGGCCTTTTTTGTTTCCTCAAATAGCTTGGTTCTATAAACTATTTAAAACTCTTCCTTTTGCTATAGCAGCAGCATCAAATGTTGGATTCAACTTAAGTGCCTCGTCGTAATCGCTAAGTGCTCCTTCTAAATTATCCATACTTTCTCTGCAAAGCCCCCTGTTGTAAAATGCTTGGTGGTAATATGGTAATCTGATAATTGCTTCAGTAAACCAGTGTTCACCCATTTTATAATCTTGCATGTATTCTAGATATATGTATCCAGAATTGAATGCAGCTGAGGCGTTAGAACTATCAAGTGCCAAAATCTCCTCGTAAAGCCCTAGGGCTCTATCAAGATTCGAGTTGTCTTGATAGTACATGGCGAGATTGTATTTGGCCTCAACAGAATTGGGTCTTAAAGAAATAGCGGCTTTGTAAAAATCCTCAGCTATTTCATTTCCCAGTGCTGCATTTGCAATTCCTAGCTTTATATATCCATCAAAGAAGCTGGGATTAACCTCAACTGCAGTGTGATATGAGCTAAGAGCATTATCTACATCACCCATTTCACTAAAAATCTGACCCTTCATCCAATATGCTTCATGAATGTGCTCGTCTATTCTTAAAACATCATTTAGAAGCTCAAATGCTTTTTCAAATTGATCTAGGTGTGTATACATCTCAGCTCTTCTAAGCTTACACGGAATATGGTCAGGAGCATAATCAAGACAAACGTCTAGATGCTCTATACAAGCTTCGTATTCCTTGATTAGATATAGTACATCTGATTTTGCAGACCATGCGGGGCCGTATGTTGAATCAGCATCTAGGGCCATGTCTAAATCATTTAGCCCTTCTTTAATTCTGCCATTCCTCAAATGCCACCCAGCCCTATCGATATATGGGGCAGGAGTTTTTGAATTAGCTATAATGGCATTTTCAAAAAATTCAGTAGAATCAACCTCTGTAGTTATTTCAACTTGCGGTTCATCAGGAGTTACTTCTGATTCGCAACTGAACAGTAAAAATGAAAAAGCTAGTGCATATAGAATGCCTCTATTGATCATACTTCAATAGGTTCTTTTTGTCCTTGTTTATCTCCTAGAGAAGCAACAATTGCGCTTTCTAGTTCTTCAAATAACTCTGGGTTATCGTTAAGAAGACTTCTAACTGCTTCTCTACCTTGGCCAAGTTTTGTGTCACCATAAGAGAACCAAGAACCGCTTTTCTTAATAAGCCCAGCTTCTACTCCAAGGTCAATAATTTCACCAGTCTTAGAAATGCCTTGGCCATAAAATATGTCAAATTCTGCCTTGCGGAATGGAGGAGCTACCTTGTTCTTAACAACCTTAACTCTAGTTCTGTTACCCATAACCTTGTCGCCGTCTTTTAATTGAGTTGAGCGGCGAATGTCTAATCTAACAGAAGAATAGAACTTCAATGCATTACCACCAGTCGTAGTCTCTGGATTACCAAACATTACCCCAATCTTCTCTCTAAGTTGATTGATGAAAATGCAGCAACAGCCAGTTTTAGAAATTGTGCCAGTTAGTTTTCTCAAAGCTTTTGACATTAGCCTCGCTTGTAGACCCACAGCTGCGTCTCCCATTTCTCCCTCAATTTCTGCTCTAGGGGTAAGTGCAGCAACAGAATCGACAATTAATAGGTCAATCGCTCCTGATCTTATAAGGTTATCCGCTATTTCTAAAGCTTGCTCTCCGTTATCAGGTTGAGAGATTAGAAGGTTTTCAGTATCTACACCTAAAGATTCTGCGTAGTACTTGTCAAAAGCGTGCTCTGCGTCAACAAAAGCACAAATGCCACCTTGTTTTTGGCACTCAGCAATTGCGTGAATTGCAAGGGTAGTTTTACCAGAAGATTCAGGACCGTAAATCTCAACAATCCTTCCCTTTGGATATCCTTGAATGCCCAATGCTAAATCTAGAGTAAGTGATCCAGATGGAATTGCATCAATTTGCTCAACTGGCTCATCGCCAAGTTTCATTACAATTCCCTTTCCATAAGTCTTGTCAAGACGCTCTAAAGTGAGCTTAAGTGCCTTTTGTTTTTGTTCTAATTCTGAAGCCATAATTATTTGTTTTGAGCGAAGGTATTTATATGGGTACGTAATGAACTTACGTTGTGGCTATTCATTTGTATTTGTTGGTCGTTGCTTTATATCTGTCACTTCTTATAGCCCAAACCCCTCAAGGATTTCAGCCGCATGATCTTTCACTTTGGGTTTGGCAATTACATCTACTATCACGCCATTCTCATCAATCAAAAAAGTCGTTCTATGAGTTCCGTCAAAGACCTTACCCATGAACTTCTTTTCTCCCCAAACCCCAAACGCCTGATGCACGCTCTTATCCTCGTCAGCTAATAAATCAAAAGCAATATCGTATTTAGCGATAAACTTCAGGTGCTTCTCAGGAGTGTCTGGGCTAACACCTAAGATCTTAATGCCCTTAGACGTCAACTCACTATGGTTTTCTGTCAAATTGCAAGCCTGAGATGTGCAGCCAGGAGTCATGTCCCTAGGGTAAAAATAGATCACGAACTTCGATCCAGCATAGTCTGAAAGTTGAAGAGTTTTACCGTCTTGATTTACCGATTTGAAGTCAGGAGCACTGTCGCCTGGGCTTAGATGTGAGATGCATTTTGCCATAGTATAAATTTACTCAAAATTCAAGACAAAATGCAGTTCAGATGATAGTACTTTGTACCGAAATTGTGAATGTTATCAAAAATCCAATAACATATTTAAACATTGCTTTGCCGACAGCACTTCCAAAGGTGCTAACATACCGTTGGGCTGAGGACGAAAATCCACCCTCGGTGGGAATGCGAGTTGTTGTGCCGCTGGGTAATAGGCGCTTGACGGGTGTGGTTTGGGCTACACACAAAAACCAACCAGAGGGCTATACTCCGAAAGATATTGAGGCAGTTGTTGACGATAGGCCAGTAGTTACTCAAGCCCAAACCCAATGCTGGTCATGGATGTCTAACTACTACATGTGCCCACTTGGTGATGTGGTAAATACTGCAATGCCTTCAGGCATGAAGCTAGCCAGCAAGACGAGGATATTGATAAACCCCGATGGGGATTTGGGCACAGAGTTAAGAGATACTCCACTTCAACTTTTAGAGGCTTTAAAAGCAAGAGGCGGAATGGATGTGAAGGAGATTTCAGAGGTGCTCAATTTGAAGTATCCTCAGCGCATCATACGTACGCTTATAGATAAAGGTTTGGCCATTAGTGAGGAGGAACTAAAGGAAAAATACAAGCAAAAAAAGAAGGCGTTTGTCACACTGCATCCTGAGTTGCAAGAGGATGAAGAGGCGCTAAAGGCAGAGTTGGACTTGTTGGAGAAGAAGGCCCCAGCCCAAGCCAAACTCCTACTTAAACTCCTAGAACTCTCTCCAACATTTGAAACCACTCCCAAGGTTGAGTTGCAGAAGAAGGCAGGGGCAACGTCTGCCACAACAAATAAACTTGTAGAAAAAAATATTGTAGAGATTGAGTATAGGGCAGTTGATAGAATAACTGAATTTTCTGGAAAAATTGAGCCGCTTCCTACTCTTACTCAAGCCCAAACCCAAGCCAGAGATCAAATCCAAGCCAGCCTTTCTGAACTCAAGCCAGCTCTCCTCAACGGTGTTACTGGATCGGGTAAAACGGAAATTTATGTTCACCTTATATCTGAGGCGCTCAATGCAGATAAGCAGGTGCTATTCCTTGTTCCAGAAATTGCTCTTACTACACAATTGATAGGCAGGCTGCAGAGGTTTTTTGGCCCAAAGGTTAGGGTGTATCACAGCAAGTTTAATTCAAGTGAGCGCACTGAGACTTGGTTAAAGATTTTAGATGACAAGGGGGGGAGCTTAGTAGTTGGAGCGAGGTCGGCATTGTTAATGCCTTTTAGCAATTTGGGCTTAATAATCGTTGATGAGGAACACGAACCCAGCTATAAGCAGCAAGATCCATCGCCTAGATATCACGCACGAGATGTTGCACTTTGGATGTCGGCAAAGATGGGGGTTCCATGCGTTTTAGGATCTGCAACACCGAGTGTTGAGACGGTTTGGGCTTCTATGCAGGGCAGAATGACCAAGGTCGACTTAATGGAAAGGTACTCGGGCGTAATGATGCCAGAAGTTTTGGTGGCAGATCTCAAAAAGGAATACAATCAACGTAGCATGAGGGGTGGATTCTCAAAGTTGCTAAGAGACCAAATGGAAGTAGCACTCGAGGAAAAAAAGCAAATCATCCTTTTCCAAAACAGACGAGGCTACGCACCATCTTGGCAATGCGACGCTTGCGGACACGCGGTAATGTGCGAGAGATGCGATATCCCACTAACCTTACACAAGCATTTAAAGGGACTGCATTGTCATCACTGCGGTTACCACATCACGCCCACGCCTGCAAAATGCGGTGCATGCGGTAGTCATTCTGTTAACGCAAAAGGACTAGGGACTGAAAGGATAGAGGAGGAGTTGGGAGAATTGTTCCCAAGTGCAAGAGTAGGTCGTATGGACCTAGATACTACTCGTTCCAAGCACGCTCACGCAAAGCTCCTTGAGGATTTTAGCAATAAGGAATACGATATTTTGGTTGGAACCCAAATGGTAAGTAAAGGACTTGATTTTGAGGATGTTGCACTAGTTGGAGTAATGAGCGCTGATAAGATGTTGACCTTCCCTGACTTTAGATCTTTCGAACGAGCGTACCAGATGCTAACCCAAGTCGCAGGAAGAGCTGGTCGCTCTAAAGAAAGAGGAAGAGTTGTAGTCCAAACCTTTTCTCCAGAACATTGGGTTATTCAAAGAGTAGCAGCTGGTGATCACGATAAGCTAGTGAGCAATGAACTCATTGAACGAAAGAGCTACTTATATCCTCCTTATGTGAGATTGATTCGAATTTCGCTTAGACATAGTGATCAAAAGAGAGTTAAGGCAGGCGCTGATGTCCTTTCAAAGCGACTTAGACAAAGGTTTGGCGAGAGGGTTGTGGGGCCTGATACACCATATTTGACTAGGGTGAACGATTTGTTTAGGCTTGAGATTTTGCTAAAATTTGAGCGTGAGTTAAGTCCGTCAAATTATAAGTCTGTTCTTGAACAGGATATAGACGACTTTGTTACAGATCCCAGATTTAAGCGTCTGAGACTAAAATTGGACGTTGATCCAGTTTAATTAAAGTTCTTAATAGTCTGAGTAGTGTAAGGCTGGCCTTTCACGCTAACCTTAATGATTCCACTTTCAGAGAATCCAGCTGGTAATCTACTAAGCTCAACAGTTGTTTTTCCAGAAAATAAGCTGAGTTCTTCGTAGTCAGACAATTTGCCGTTGATGCTATATACTCTTAGTTCGTAATTCCCGCCTTCTTTTAAGTTGAAGACAAGTGAACCGCTTTGAAGTTCAACCCAGGGTTGGCCATCGATAATTTCACCAACTGATTCGGTGTTGTCTGCAAAGCTGTGGAATGTGACTTGATTACTTCCACTATTTGCAACTGCTAGTGTGTCTATTTCAACACCGTAACTTATATCTGCTGGAGAAGAAAGTCCGCTACTCACTCCAATTTCACTTGATGTGAAATCTGGTGTGTACTTCGTAATCCAAGGTGGCGACCAAGAACTTATGTAGTAATTACCTTCAGAATCTATGTCAATACCATCGCAGTTGCCTAGTCCAGATCCATCAACAAGTGTATTTAATTCGCCTGTTTCTAAGTCAACACTTAGTATGTCCGCATTGCCACCCCAGTTTACAACAACTGCTCTAGATCCGTCTGCGTCAATTACAACACCGTTTGGGGTAGTGCCTGTTGATGCTACTAGAGTAGACGTTTGCATATCTAGAGGGTCGCTGACATCTACTTTTATAATTCTGCCGTTACCAAAATCGCTAATCACTAATGTGTTTCCGTGTGATCCCATTCCATTTAAGAAAGATGCGCCAGCTACGTTTTGAGTGCTTACTATTAATCCCGAGCCCAATTCGTAACACATGATTACGTTTGAGTTGATGGCGAACAGGTAATCTCCGACAACTTCCATTCCGTGTGTTGCATGAGCATTTCCAAAGTAATCCCAACTTCCACCTGCATCATCAGTGTATAGCATTGTGTTGCTGTTGTTACTTACATACCAACGGTTTGCACCTGGGTCGTATTCAACGGCCTCTATGCTTGATGGAGTTTGGGCTAGAAGGGAAAAAGAAAACGCAAGAGCGCATAAAAGGGCTAGATTTTTCATGCTCTCAAGTTACTTATCGAGAGCCAAATATGGCACTCCCAACTCGAATCAAAGTCGAACCTTCTTCAATAGCAATTTTCCAGTCTCCACTCATTCCCATGCTCACTGTGTCAAAATCATCTCCCAATTGTAAAGAGTCAAATACTCTTCTTAGAGTTCTGAATTCTTTTGCGATTTGGTTTTCGTCAGAGGTGAATGTTGCCATTCCCATTAATCCTCTAATCCTTATTGAAGGGTTTGAAAGTAGTCCATTGTCTAGGGCTTGTAATAATTCACTTTCAGAGAAACCGTGCTTAGAGGTTTCTGTTGCAATGTGTAGTTGTAGGAGTACGTCTAGTGGTTTAGATGCATGCTTAGACAAAGCGTCAAAAAGTCTTGGGGAATCTACAGCATGAATTAGGTGCGCTAGGTTAGCAACTTGTTTGGCCTTGTTCGTTTGAAGATGTCCAATTGCATGCCAACGAATATCATTTGGTAATTCTCCAACTTTTTGTAAAAGCTCTTGGACTCTATTTTCTCCAAAGTCTCTAACTCCAAGGTCGTAAGCTTCTTGAATGTCAGAAACTGGCTTAGTCTTACTTACTGCTACTAGAGTGACGTGCTGAGGGATGGCTTCCCTAATGCTATTTAAATCATCAACGTTGACCATAAGGTTTGTATTCTGGATGGTCGTGGTTGCCATATTCATAAACGAAAAGCCCTGACCTAAGTTTGGGCTCTACCCAAGTGCTCTTAGGTGGTAGGTGGCCTCCTGCATCAGCTGTGTTCATGATTTGGTTTACAGGAATGGGGTGGAGATAGAATACCAAATTCCCTTTGCGATTTGCTAAATCTTCTCTCGATTCTGTGCCAGGAATGTATTTGAGGTTGGGATTATTTCGTGGGTCATTTATTCCCAATAACTTTTCAATCACCTCTTCTCCTAGCCATTGAGCGTCAATCCTTTCCTTGCTCTTATCTCTATTTAAAACGATGCGGTGAACCTCTCCCTTGAACATCAAGTCTATCTCGCCTTGACGAGGTTCGTCATTTAAATCTTCGAGCTTTTTAATCTTAGACACTGATTCCAAAGAAGATATTTGAGCAAGGATTTTTTTCAAATCACCTGACCAATTCAAAACCTCTCTGTGGAACCCTAGAATATTAAGTTCTTCAGCTGGAATTAGATAGGCCAAAATTCTATCCACGCCTGGTTCGTTAGCATAACGATGCATGAGCTTAAGTGATGAAGCCAGTCTATGATGACCGTCTGCTAGATAGACTTTATCCATTTCCTTCATGGCTACAGATAGTCCCGAATCCACGTCCTTATTTACCCACCATATTGAGTGGCGTATTCTGTCCGTAGTTGAGAAATCACAAGTAGCTGGTCTGCTTGCTATAATTTCATCAATACATAGGTCCAATTTAGATTCTCCAGGATGTCCAGTTTGTCTAGCGCAGAGAATAGGTTCAGCGTGGAATCCTACATTTTCAAGGTATTCAACAAACAACTCTTCTCTTTTTTCCAGAGTTTGTTCGTGAATTTTAATATCCCCGTCCTTTGCTCTCTCTAAATCGAGAACACAAATAATACCTGTATAGGTTTTTGTTGGGGTAGTTTGTCTATAGATAACATAACCTGGTCCGTCGGTACCTTCGAGCCAACCTTTAGCTAGAAATTCATCGTACTCATCTCTTACTGCTCTGAAAAATGGTTTGGTTCCTCTCTTGCCCTTTACATCCTTTTTTGCATCGGGATTAATTACCTGAAGGTAAGAGTAGGGGTTCCTCTCGAGTTTGTCCCGTAATTCAGATTTATCATAGCTTAAATAAGATCTTGAAGCTACTAGGTGTGCCAAATGTCTCGGCGGTTGAACTAATCTGAAAGGTCGGACGAGTTTTCTCATTTATAGGATGATTAGTTACACGAGTTCGGCAATTTGAGCAGCAAGTTCTAAGCCAATTCTATCTTGGGCTTCGCCAGTAGCCGCGCCAGTATGTGGCGTAAGTGAAATTGATGGATGAGCAAGAATATCTGCTCTAGGAGATGGTTCGCCTACAAATACATCCAAAGCAGCGCCAGAGATTTGGCCTGAATTAAGAGCATCAATTAATGCATCTTCATCTACTACTCCGCCTCTTGCTGCGTTTAATAAAATAGCGCCTTGCTTCATCATAGCTAATTGCTCAGTGCCTATTACTGCTTGTCCATCTGTTTGGGCAGGAATGTGAAGACTTATTGCGTCTGATTGCTTTAGCACTTCTTCCATTGAAAGCATTTGGCAATCTACACTTAAACTAACATCTCCAACATTTACTTCAACTTCTCCATTTTCAGAAAATCTATCATGGGCAACGACCTTCATTCCGCAACCAAGGGCATAAGAGGCTAGAGATCTTCCTATTCTTCCAAAACCAATAATTCCCAAAGTTTTTCCCCTCAATTCGCTTCCTTTAGAATATTGCTTTTTGAGAGTTTTAAAATTTTTAGCGCCCTCTAGAGGCATTGCTCTATTTGAGTGGTGAAGAGACCTTGAAATTGAAAAAAGATGTCCCATTACAAGTTCTGCAACACTTTGCGATGAAGCAGCTGGTGTATTGAACACAGCCAAGCCCTTATCACGTCCATATTTCACATCGATATTATCCATGCCAACGCCACCTCTACCGATAAACTTTAGAGAAGGGCAAGCATCTATTAGATCCTTTCTAATCTTGGTTGCTGATCTAACTAAGATTCCGTCAATTGAATTTTCTTTTATGAACGCCTCTAAATCTACGGCTTCAATAAAATCTGTGTAAACAGTATGCCCTGCTTCTATTAATGCTTTTAGTCCTGAAGGGCTAATTCCGTCGTTTGCTAATATGTTCATCAATTACCCGTTAGTTCGTTCAAATTCTTTCATTACATCTACCAGTACCTGTACTGAGTCTTTTGGCATAGCGTTGTAAATAGATGCTCTATATCCTCCAACACTTCTGTGTCCCTTGATTCCGCTGATTCCTTCTTTAGCCCAAACTTGATCAAACTTCACCGACAATTCATCATTGTTAAGTCTGAATGTAATATTCATGTTTGACCTACTATCTAAGTCGGCATGTCCCATGAAAAGTGAATTTCGATCAATTTCAGAATAGAGTAGAGCAGCTTTTTCGTTGTTTATTTTTTCAATTACTGCTACGCCGCCTAAATTTTTTAGCCAACGCATGGTTAGCATTGTTGTGAATACTGAAAACACAGGTGGCGTGTTGAACATACTATCCTTGCTTAGATGAGTGCCCAAATCAAGATAAGATGGGATGTCACGACCAGTTTTCCCAATTGCGTCTTTGTCAATTGCATACATAACAGTACCTGCAGGTCCCATGTTTTTTTGAGCTCCAGCATATATCAATTTAAACTGAGAAGCGTCGAATTCACGGCTCATTATATCAGAACTCATGTCAGCAACTAATGGTACTCCAACATCGCTTGGAAGTTCTTTGTACTGAGTGCCGTAGATAGTGTTGTTGGAAGTAAAGTGTAAGAAACTGTGCTTAGGGTCTATTTGGCCTATAGAAGGAATAGAAGTGTAATCATTTTCTTTAGAGCTCGCTACAACTTCAATATGACCCAAGTGTTTTGCTTCCTTAATAGCTTTATTTGACCAAGTGCCTGTGTCAGCATATGCAGCAGATCCTCCCTCTGGAATTAGATTGTATGCAGTTGTAAGAAAACCTAAACTAGCACCACCCTGTAAGTAAAGGATTTCAAATCTATCTGGAAGATTAAGAAGTTCTTTGGTAAGACTCCTTACTTCGTCCATAACAGCAACAAATGGCTTTGATCTATGAGACATTTCGATTAATGATAGTCCATGGTTATCCCAAGACTTCACTGCCTCTGAAGCCTCCTTCAAAACTTCTTCAGGAAGTATACATGGGCCAGCAGAGAAATTGTGTACTTTACTCATTAGGTTTGAAAATTTGGGGCAAAGTTCTGATTTATTTTTTGCTTGCGAAAGAAATTATACGATTATCCGTTGGTTCAACTCCACTTTTATATGACCCAACTAAAGATCCATTAGAGTCGATGAGGAATTTGTGGAAATTCCACCTAACATTATGATCTGCAATACCATTTTCACTTTCATTTAAAAGCCAACGATAAACAGAGTGTGGATTGCTTCCTTTTATTTTTACTTTTTCCATTATCAAGAAGCTAACTCCGTAGTTTTTTTCGCAGAAACTATTAATTTCTTCGTGGGTTCCGCTTTCTTGTTTCCCAAAATCATTACATGGAAAAGCGATAACGGTTAACTGTTCACCGAACTCCTTCTGGAGCCGCTGAAGCCCATTGTATTGTGGGGTGAACCCACATTTTGAAGCGGTATTTACTATCAATACTTTTTTACCCTTGAGCTGCGAAAAGTTATATTCTTCACCATCTATGGTATTACAGCTTAAACTGTAAAAATCAATCGTTCCAGATTGAGCATTATATGTATTCCCTCCCTTAAACATATTCCATCCAACAAGGACTAATGCTAATGTGATAACTCCTACAATTGTAATAATCATTCTCACCTTGAAAGTCGTTTAGATATATATGAATTAGGAAGTTTCGAAGCTAATTTCTTTCTCATTTCAGGGAAACCTCCATCTAAAAACTCTGGAATAATTAGAGCTAATAGTAGAGTTGATAATCCAGCAATTAAGATGTGAAGTACTATTTGGATTATTTGGTCTATTTCAGAAAGAAGCCCAGATGACCAATTAATAATTTCAGTGAGAAGTTGATGTGATAGAACATAGTCTGCTGCTAAAACTGGAATGCATAGTATTAACCCTGGGATAATACTCTTAATCAGCTTGAAGATATTCACCTTGAGGCCAAGCCAAATCCAAACTCCAACAGCCACAGCTTGTAAAGCGGTTGCTATTACAACGGCTGCTGCTGCATAATAGAATCCAGAAAACTCGGTTGAATTACTACTCATAACATACCAAACACCGTAACAAACGGCTGCTAAAAACCCAAGCTTAATTATAGCTCCGACAGTTAGGGAATCTGTTGCTCGCATCGAAGCATCGCCAATCTTAATAAAACTCCTAAATGCAACACATAAGAATAATACTCCAACAATTGGAGCTGCATCCGAGTACTGTTCTCCAAGGATTAGAATCGTGAAATTTTTTGCCCTTAAAACCAAAAGTGAAGTAAGTGGAATTACTAGTGTTGATATGGCATGAGATGCTTTTAGCACAGTAGATTTCAACCTATCTTTATCTGATTGAAGCATTGACATCCCGCTAAACAGAACACTATCGCCAAGTTTTCCTAAAACTGTAACGGGGAGACCCATTAAGTAAGACGATCTATCGTAGAAACCTGTGAGTTTCCAATCCGTAGAAAACTTAGCTACAATCATTGTGTCCACTTTTCCAGCTGCGTAGTTTATCATGTTGAAGATGGTAGATCTGCCACCGTAAACAACCATTTCTTTTAATGCTTCCTTGTCCATTTTGAGGCCTACAGGACCTGGGAAGGATAACCAATAACAAATACCTAGAATTGTGTTTTGGGATAGTAGTGCAAATACATAAGCCCAAATCTCAAAGCCATTCATAGCCAAACCTAAACCTATTATTAAGTTTCCAAGAACCATTGCAATAGCAGAACATGCAAAAAGAGATTTGAAACTCATTTCTTTAATAAGCATACTTCTTGGTACTACTGAAGCACCTGAAATTATAAAGCTCAATGCTATCCATCTCAATACCTCAGTTAACTGAGGTTTTTCGTAAAATTCAGCAACTGCAGGCGCGCATAGATAAGTGCAAGCGAAGAAAATTAAACCGAGTATAAGACTAAAGATGAAAGCGGTTTGCCTGTGCTTTTCGCTTACATGTGAGTTTTGGATTAGAGCAGGGCCTATACCTACTTGGGCAAAGATTTCGATAAACCCAACTACCACAAGAGCGATAGCCATAACCCCAAAAGCATCAGGCGAAATCAGCCTTGCAAGGGCTGCGATAAACCCAAGCTGTAGGACAACTTGAACCGTAACATTTACACTTTGCCACTTCAGTGATGAGGTAAACCTTGGCTCTTTTGTTGTCTCTGTCATTTTATCTAGCGATGTTAACTGCTCTCTTTTCTCTGATTACTGTAACGCGAACCTGACCAGGGTATGTCATGTCGTTCATGATTTTTGTGCTGATATCAAGTGAGATTTGTTCAGCTTCAACATCACTAACCTTTTCGCTTTCTACAAGCACTCTTAGTTCACGACCAGCTTGGATTGCGTAAGCCTTTGTAACTCCATTGAATTCAAGAGCTAGGTTCTCTAGATCTTTCAATCTCTGGATGTAAGCTTCAACCATTTCCCTTCTAGCTCCAGGACGCGCTCCAGATATGGCGTCGCAAACTTGAACAATAGGGGAGATGAGATTGGTCATTTCAATCTCATCGTGGTGAGCTCCAATTGCATTTAAAATATCAGGTCGCTCTCCATATCGCTCAGCGAGTTTCATGCCTAAAAGTGCGTGAGGTAATTCACTTTCTTCATCGCTTACCTTTCCAATATCGTGTAAAAGACCAGCCCTTTTAGCTGCTTTTGCGTCAACCCCAACCTCAGCTGCCATAGTAGCACATAGATTGGCTACCTCACGAGAGTGTTGTAGTAGGTTTTGGCCATAAGACGATCTGTACTTCATACGTCCTACCATACGGATAAGCTCGCTTTTCATGTTGTGAATGCCCAAATCAATTACAGTTCTCTTCCCGAGCTCCATAATTTCTTCTTCTAATTTCTTAATCACCTTACCAACTACTTCTTCGATTCGAGCAGGGTGAATTCTGCCATCAGTAACGAGTTGGTGAAGTGCAAGTCTAGCAATCTCACGACGTACAGGGTCAAAGCAGCTAAGCATGATAGCTTCTGGAGTATCATCCACGATAAATTCAACACCAGTTGCAGCTTCAAGAGCTCTGATATTACGACCTTCACGACCAATGATTCTGCCCTTTATATCGTCGTTTTTAATATTGAATACTGATACAGAATTCTCAACTGAATGCTCAGTAGCAACTCGTTGAATAGTTTGAATTACTATCTTCTTTGCGTCAGTGCTTGCCTTGAGTTTGGCCTCTTCAATGATCTCGCTTGCTTGAGCAGCCGCAGCGATTTTTGCATCCTGAAGAGTTTGCTCAACCATGTTTTGTTTGGCCTCCTCAGCAGACATTCCACTTATCTTTTCTAGAAGTTCTATTATTTTAAGTCTCTCCTTCTCTGTGTCTTTAACCTTATTGTCAATTGCTTCAAGACGCTGCTCTAAATTCTGTTTTTCTTTATTGAGTTTCTTCTCTAGATCCTTTGTCTTCTCTATCTGTTTGTTGAGATTTTTCTCAGTTTTTCGAATTCTATCTTCTCTATCCTTAAGTTTTCTGTCGAGCTCCTTTCGCTCGCTCTTTTGTTTTTCCTTAAGCTCAAAAAATTTTTGCTTCGCTTGGCTTATCTTCTTCTCTTTGATTGCTTCACCCTTCACTTTCGCTTCTTTGATGATTGCATCAGCTTGAGACTTTAGGCCAAACTTGAGTCCAAGTACGCCCAATGCTAATCCTGCGACTAGAGAGATAGCTGAATAAATTATTAATGTTTCCATGTAGTGTAGCCCACTGGCTTACCCTTCCATGGCCGTAGTTAATCGTTGGAGCAGGTTTTCGACACTTGCAGCTAATTTGAGGTCTTCCTCTTTATTTTTAGAGCTGAGAGCTGGGGCATTCTCGCCACCACCATTAGCTTCAATTTCTTTAATTCGGAGTGACAGCTGTAGTGCTGTCATAGCTAGTAAGTCGTTTCTGTCCTGTACTGCGAATTGGGATTTAAGTTTTGCGATCATCTTATCAATCTCCTCTGCTGCATTAATTATCCCGTCCACTTCTTCTATCGAAACAGTAAGTGGGTAGGAGCGTCCGGCAATTTCTATGTTGATGGTCTCTTGAGACATTAAATCTTAAGTAGATTCAGACAGGCGTCGATTTCCTCCACCAAAGCGTCAATACTTTCGGCTGAAAGTGCTGCTGTGTTTTGGCTTTGATTTTGGGGGTTAGATATATGTTGAATTTCAGCAGCCTGATTTTCCTCACTTAATTCAGCTTTCAACTTCTCAACTTGCGATTTTAATTCTGCAATTCTCCCTTGCGCCTCTATCTTTTCTTCCTTCCTTGCAGTACGCTCTTTCTCATATTTTTGAAGCAATCGTTCCGTCGCTTTAACAAGTTTTTCCGTTGTTGAGTTGAGTGTTTCCATAAGGCTAGCTTCGAAACAAATATAAGTACTTAGATTTGTGATATGACAAAAAGGGGAGCAATTTATTCGAGCAAATTTAGAATACTATTTAAAGGTGTTTTTTTAATTCTATCACCTCTCTTTTCCCAAGCCCAAACCACTCTAGAACTCATATCTCCACTTGATATTCCACTCTTTTTGAGTGGTAATTTTGGCGAGTTCAGAGGCTCACATTTCCACACTGGCATAGATATAAAAACCCAAGGTAAAGAGGGCTTTCCAGTTTTAGCGGCAGCAGATGGAAACGTTGAAAGAATAAAGGTTAGCCCTTGGGGTTATGGTAACACCTTGTACATAAAACACGGCGATGGATCTTCAACAGTTTATGCCCACTTGCAGAGATTTAATTCAGAAATTCAAAAATGGGTAAAAAGTCGTCAATACAAGGCAAGAGTATTCTCAATTGACCTCACTCCAGATGTAGATTTTAACTTTTCTGCTGGTGATACAATTGGTTGGTCTGGTAATTCTGGATCGTCAGGAGGCCCACACCTTCACTTCGAAGTAAGGGACCCAAGCCAACACCCAGTCAATCCACTTCATTGGGATTTGCCAATAGAAGATAACAGACCTCCAGAAGTTGGTACACTTAAAGTCATTCCAGTAGATAGCCAAGGCATTGAAATCCATGAAATGGCAATTGATGCTAAAGCAGGTGATACAACAGAAGTAAGAAGTGGAGAATTGCACCTAGGGGTTTGGTCTATTGATAGATTAGACGGCTCATCAAATGTCTGTGGGGTATATAGCATTGAAGTAGAAATCAACGGGACCAAATATTTTCATTGCACTATTGATACCCTTGATTTTTCAGTAAACAAGGACATGAACGCTCATGTTTACTTTCCTACTTGGAAGAAGGGCAGACAGTCAGTCCATAGGTTTAACGTACTAACAGGCGATAGACTTCCTATTTACGATTTTGTCAGTCAAACCAAGTTGAAAATAGATAGAGACAGCACTTTAATCGTTGATGTTCTTTGTCGTGATGTTCACGGAAACGAAAATTCAAAAACGTATTACCTAAAAGGAGCGGAGGCAATTATTCATGAAAGTAAGAGAGAGATTCAACCTGCGATTCCTTCGTCTGTTACGGAGGTAATGAGGGATGGCGTAAGTGTTGTTTGGCCTCAGAAAAGTTTCTACAGCAGGGAAGAGGTTTATTTAGAAGTAATGGATTCTGTAGAGTTCGAAATAGGTCCTTCGTTAATTCCCTTGGCAAAATCCTTCGAAGTTAGCGTAAGGTTAGCAGCTGATATGCCTCAGGATCTTTGGGTTGCAAGATCTGTTGACGAAAAGGGAAATGCAAGTGGGGGTATAGTTTGTAAATCTCAGGTTGGCAGACTTGACTTTAAAACCAGGAATATGGGTAGGTACAGATTAGAAAGGGATACAATTCCTCCTAGGCTACTTCCCAAACATTCTGGTACTCCAGTAGTGAAAAATGGAGACTTAGTCTTCCACGTCGAAGATGCAATGAGTGGAGTAGAAAAGATTGAAGCTACAATAGATGGTGAGTGGATACTTCTAAATTGGAATCCCAAACGCAAAGAAGCTATTTATAGGGCTACTGATGGAGTCCACGAAATTGGGTCAAGACTCTATGTTGAAGCTTTGGCAAGAGACGCTGTTGGGTTAGAAACCAAGTGGGCAGGTTTTGTACAAATGAAGTAGTTACATGCGCTTTAGTGTGCTATAATCAACAAAGAATAACGCTTTGAAAGAAAGTGAGTTAGAGAACTGTTCTTCAAGCATTGTTTCCCAATTGTCGAAGTAGTGAGCAGGTAAGGATTGGCCATCTGAATACAATAGATTTTTCCAAACAAAACTAAGCTCGCTTCCTGGAGAGAAGAACCATCTCAAGCCCAAGTCCACACTCCATGCATTGTAATTTCTGTCATCAACAGAAGTTCCATCCTCATCAATTGTCCAAAAGTCAGATGCAAGCAAATCACCGTTTTGTTGAAGCACAAAATATTCCTTTATATCCACTGTACTCCAATTGTGTCTAACTCTAAGATCAATTGTTGCTTTGTTAGATAATGCGTAGGTCCCTCTCAATAAATGGTTGTTTGTCATAAAATCCCTTCTTGCGAAAATACTTTCAATTTCTTCTGAAATAACTGCAGGATTTTCGATCCAAGCTAAACCTGCTGGTGATCTTGCAATATAATTTGGACCTATTGGACCTAGTTTTGTAAATCCCTGTTCGTCGTATTTATTATCCCATTCAAATGAGTAAATAAAATTGAGTCTATCATTTACTCTGAATCTTGGGGAAATCTCCCCAAACTTAACTTCCCAATCACTATTGGGATCTTCTACATATCCTCTTGTGTAATCTATGTCAATAGCAAATCTCTTTCTATAATCTGTAGAAATAGTAAACGTAGGCCTTATCCACCTTGGAGTATTCCAATACATGCCGTCAATACGAGGCTCGAAGAAATCCTTTCCTTTTATAAATTGAGATTCTAAAGAAACCTTGGCAAACTGAAAATTTGAACTAAGCCCAAACACATCAGCTGTAAACAAAGTGAAATTAGATTCCCTTGGCGTGTGTAGTTGTGTATTTATAATCCCACAACTTCCCCCAAGCCTTAAAAATCGTTCAAGTGGTTCTATATTTCTGTAGCTAATGGAAATAGCATCAGTAACCTCGTTTGGCGCTTGCAAATACCCCATGTCATTTGGGTTGTAATACTCACTTTCCATTGAGTGGAATAGTTCGAATGTGAACTTACCAGTAATCTTACTTAGCCCCAATTCCCATGTGTATCCAAAATCCTCCACCTCGTCATTTTTTGTGTAGATCTGATTGTATCCTGCAGTTCCGCTTATCTGGTATGTGTTGCTTTTATCTCTAACGCCAAATTTTAAAGCCTGTACAAGAGCATCATCTCCAGATCCCTCTCTCATTACAAGTGTACTGATTCCGTGGACGAAGCTATTGTTTGGGAGGTTTTGGTCTAGGGCAGCAATAGAATAACTAGTTACAATTTCGTCCTCAATACTTATTGCTTGGAAGGCCCCAACCCCTAAGCCTCCAGAGGTTCTGCCAGATAATTTTGTAGCATTTATAAGCGTCCCTTCTTCACCAACTCTCCTAGAATAAAACAGGTTCGTCTTGTTAAATATCTCTGTCGCTTCCGTGAAAAAAGGTCTATTGTCAACAAGTTGAACCTCATAAGGAGAGAGGTTTAAAATTAAATTATCAGCAATTACCTGCCCAAAATCAGGAATCAATGTCATGTCAAGAGTAAAGGCCTCTCCAATCCCCGCCTTCAAATCCATTCCTCCGTTTAAGTCGTATTCAAATTCTCCGTTTCGAGTATTTGCATAAGCACTTACGTATGGGTATAGAGTAAACCTTGGCGGAGGTTCGATGCCTCTTAATCCCTTTAACTCTCCACTGTCGTTGATTTTGAAACCATCTCTTGCTGGGTCAACAGGGTGCCAATAGCTAGTTTCCCTATGCCTTCTTATAACTCTTGAAAAGTTTATGCCCCAAATCTGCTCTTTATCCTTTTCTAATTGTGAAAAGCGAATTTGGCCTAATGGTATTTTAAATTCTGCAGTCCATCCCTCCGCATCTATTGAAGTTACTACTCTCCAAGCAGCATTCCATGATCTGTCGCTGAATCCTTGAGAAATAATTCTATCTACCTGAACACCTTCTGGATTTGTGCTAAACCCAAAAGCATTATTCCCATCGTTATAAGTAGATATCCAAAACCCAAACTCATCTGTGTTGTCCATTCTATCCCTTCCGGATATCTGCTTAAGGATAGAATCAGGAGCGGAGTCATACATCCTAGCAAATAGGTAGAAATATTGATTGTCAAATGCGAATTGAACTTCAGTTTTTTGAGATGGAAGCTTTCCAGGATTTGGCCTGTATTGAGTAAAATCCCCTGATGGGATTGCTTTCTGCCATGCCAAATCATTCTTCAATCCATCTATTACTATGTCCTCATCTACTAATTTGTATGCGTGAATTTGCCTTGGCGTTTGTGATTTAGAATTAAACGCAACTAAAAATGATATTAGGAGAAGTCCTATTCTCACTTATAGATTTTCTGTGAATTCAACCACTTTTGAAATTTTCTAGCGTTTCTAATATGCTGAGAATATCTTTTGGCGAATACATGCCTGTTTGTTCCTCCAGGCTCTGCGCACATATATATGTAATCATGGTCCTCAGCATTCAGTACTGATTCTATAAACCTAGGTTCTGGAAACAAAATTGTCCCAGGTGGTAGGCCTTTGTGTAAATATGTGTTATAAGGCGATGGATAATCCAAGTGCTCTTTCAAAACTCTTCTTGTTGTGAAATCTCCCATGGAGTAAACAACTGTTGGATCTGCTTGAAGTAATTGATCCCTTCTTAGACGGTTTAAATAAAGTCCTGCAACTGTAGGTGCTTCAGATAGATTCTTTGTTTCGCTTTGGACTATTGACGCGAGGATGGTAGCTTCTTCAGGAGTTAGACCTTGTGCTTTTGCTAATGCGATTCTCTCTTCTGTCCACCAGGTATCATTTTCCTTTATTAATCTGTTTACTACATCTTCAGCATTACCTTCCCACCACATATAATAAGTATTAGGGATAATCTTCCATCTAGTTTTTTCTGGTGCAATTAGCTGAAGAATTTCTGAAGAGTCTGCAGCTGTGTATGATGCGATTTGGCCTGCAATAAATTCAACCTCTCTATGTGAAGGGACGACAACTTTAACATCTTCTCGAGCTCCAATAGCGAACTTTTCAGCAGCCTTGCCCATAGTGATTTTATCGTCAATATCATATTTGCCAGGCTTAACTCTTTCGTCCCAACCTCTGAGCCACATTGCATTTATCATTACGCCTCCATAACCTCCGTTTTCACTGATTTTGGTTTCAATTGTATGAAGATGTGATTCAGTAGTGCTGTCTGGATGAAGGTATACGCTTATCGTTTGGCTTTTTTCGTTAAGTAGGGGAGAATTCCAAAACCAATAAGGAATCCCTATGAATACGGTGGTCATGGAAATCACTTTTCCTATAGCCCCAATAATCACCAGTTTCAGGCCGAATTTTTTAACCTGCTTCCAAAAGTAGTTCTTAAAGAATTGTATCAATTTTCTTCAATTTTCTGCATCAAAATTACATCAATCCAAGTACTATCCTTCATTACCCAATCCTTTCTACTTTCTCCTAATGAATATCCTGCTTTTGTAAATAGGTCTATGCTCGAATTGTGGTTGCTGGGGACTTCTGCAAAAAGCTGGTGGAACCCTAAATGACCAAACGCAAAGTTCGACAACAGTACTAATCCCTCTAAGGCGTGTCCTTGTCTTCTGTAATTCTCGTCTACAACGATTCCAACTCCTGCTCTCTTATTTCTCGGGTCAAAATCATATAGATCTACTGCACCTACCGTAACCCAAATCCCTTCCAATTTCGTGTCTAGCATAAACCTCAATTGCTTATCTCTGAAAATGTCGTGATCACCCTCTGCATACTTAGTCATAAGAGCTTTAGAATAAGGAGCAAGCGAGGCGCCCAACCACCAAGTACTAGCATCATTTTCCCAAAGGAGTAATGTATCAACGTCACTTGGCTCAATTGCCCTTAGTCTATGTGTAGCATTCTTTAGCACTTCTGCGAAGTTAGACTCACTATATTTGTCTCAATGTCTCTTGAAGTAAAAAATACATCTATTGAAGGTCTAATTTTAATTAGACCAAACCGATATGAAGACGACAGGGGTTATTTGTCAGAGACCTTCTCTAATAGAGACTTTGCTTTTGTAGTTGGAGAACAAATAGATTTTGTTCAGGATAACGAGAGCCTTTCATCAAAGGGTGTTATTAGAGGGTTACATTTTCAAAATCCACCTCACGCTATGGGGAAACTTGTTAGAGTTGTTAGCGGCTCAATTTTCGACGTAGCTGTTGATTTAAGAGCTGGTTCTCCTACTTATGGAAAACACGAGAAAGTATTGCTAAACGAAGAGAATGGGTGGCAGTTTTGGATTCCAGCAGGCTTCGCTCACGGCTTTTCTGTACTTGAAGATGGAACTAAAGTTTCATACAAGTGCACTGAATTTTATGCTCCAGATTCTGAGCAAAGTTTGAAGTGGGACGATAAAGATTTAGCTATAGATTGGGGAGTAGAGAACCCCCAAATTTCTACGAAGGATTTAGGTGCTGAAAGTTTTAGAGATTTTGAATCTCCTTTTGTGGAAAACAAGCTTAAGAAGCGTCTCTATTAACTTCTTCGTTCTATTATTTTTATTGATATGCAGAGGTCATTTTTTATAGTCTTGGGATTGCTGTCTCTTGGACTAGTTTTTACAGCGTCAATATCTAATTTGCCATTTACTCATTCAGTAGTTGTTGCTCCTACTATCCCAAACCAAATGACTCTGGCCGGAGAGGACGTGCCCATGAATGATTTTGG